>Ga0209992_10000033_pt1 | contig 215811 bp, 188 predicted proteins | sample 2SBtaG_2_FD_182564 | JGI IMG/M metagenome (GOLD analysis project Ga0209992, IMG submission 182564) | Deep subsurface microbial communities from Kolumbo volcano to uncover new lineages of life (NeLLi) - 2SBTROV12_ACTIVE470 metaG (SPAdes)... | ecosystem: Environmental > Aquatic > Marine >... | reverse complement strand
CCAACTGAGCTAATTGCCCAAAAAAAAAGCTTCAGTAATCACTGAAGCTTTGTGGGCGATACTGGATTCGAACCAGTGACCCCCTGCTTGTAAGGCAGGTGCTCTGAACCAGCTGAGCTAATCGCCCTCTAATTGGGTCTGCAAATATATTTATTTTTGATTGTACAGCAAATCTATCCAGGAAAAAATTCAGCTAAGATGTCTGCTACTAAAAAAGCACTGCCCCCAATAAATATTAAATCTTCTTTTTGGGCAACAGATCTTGCATGTTTATATGCTTCTATTGAGTTTTCAAACACCGAATCAATAGATAGATTACTTATTATGTTTTTTAATTCATAAGCATTCTTGGCTCGTAAATTATTTGGTTGAGTAATGATGTAATTCATGTTTTTGGGTAGTAAATCAACGAGAGAGCCAATGTCTTTATCGTTAGAGAAGCCCAATACAAAATATCCTTTTTTAAAAGATGTATTATTTAATTTTCCTAAGGTGAATTCAAAGGCTTGTTGATTATGTCCTATGTCAGCAATTGTAAGAGGAACTTCATTTAAAATTTCCCACCTTCCCCTAATTCCTGTATTTTGGACTACATTTTTAAGTCCAGTTTTAAAATGATCAGTGGTTAGATTGTATCTGGATTTTAATGCTTGATAAGCATTAAAAACAGTACTTCCATTGTATTGCTGATGATTGCCAATAAGGTCTGTTTCTATTTTTATATTATCTGTAAAGATTAGAGGAGCGTTTTTAGCATTAGCTAAATCCATAAATACAGAAAGGTGTCCTGTAACTTGTGACCCTAATACAACGGGTGTGTTGTTTTTAATGATCCCTGCTTTTTCCCTAGTAATTTCTTCAATAGTGTTTCCAAGAATATTTTGATGATCGAGTCCTATGGTAGTGATTATAGATAATTGGGGATCTATGATGTTGGTTGAATCCAATCTACCTCCTAATCCTGTTTCAATAATATTGATGTCTGTTTTTTGATTTTTAAAGTAATAGAAGGCTAGAGCTGTGGTCCATTCAAAAAAAGAAGCGCCAATTTTTTGAAAATCATTCTTGTTTTTATTGACAAAGTCAATGACAAATTCTTTAGGAATTAATGCTCCATTGATTTTAATCCTTTCCCTAAAATCTATTAAATGAGGTGAGGTGTAAATTCCTGCCTGATATCCTGCTTCCTGAAAAATTGATGCCAACATGTGAGCTACAGAACCTTTGCCGTTAGTGCCAGCAATGTGAATACAAGGAAGCTCGTTATGAGGGTCGCCTAACAGCTTACATAACTTTGTAATGTTAGAAAGGTCGGCTTTATAGGCTTTTTTACCTAATTGTTGATATTGCGGAAATTGATTGAATAAATAATTAACTATTGAATGGTAATTTTCCATTTATTCAAGGGCATATTGAAGTCTTCTATAGACTTTATCTTTAGAGTTTGGGTTAGAACTTTTCGTGAATTTAAATTTTTTCTTGCAATCTGCTGCAATGAATTTTTTATCTCTACTGCTTAATGTTATAGTTGTTTTTGGGTGTGGATGTAATGCTCTGGCTGAAATAACATCTCCATTGTGATCTATGATGAATTCAATCATTACAAATCCTTCCCATTTTGGAGAATTATCAGGTTTAGGATTACCTTTTACTTGCCTATTTTTTCCATCACCATAGCCATCTCCGCCTGTTCCTGGTCCTGTTCCTCCTCCCATTCCTTGCCCACCACCTTCACCTGTACCCTGATCACTGTTGCCATTTCCCAATACATTTGATAAATTGTGTTTAGGTTCCTCAGATTCAGTTTCTGTTGGTCCGCTAGAAGATTCTACGGGAGACTCTTCTTGTACAGTCTCTTCCTTTCCTTTAGGAGGTTCGGGTGTTTTATTGGGTTTTGAAGCACCTTCATCCCCTCCGCCCATTTCAGTAGGGTCTGGTGGTAATGTAAAATCCATTACTACTTCTTGTAGTGTAAATTCTGGTGGTAATTGAATTTCAACACAGCCCTTGCTATTGAAGATGAAAAATACAATAAGTATATGACTCACTATTGCAGTAATCCAGCTGTATTTGTGTTTTTTGATTTTATCCCATCTAGTTTTAGCATCCATAGCTTAACCTCCTTTGGTTTTGATAATTACCTTTAGCTGCTTGGTTTTTGCATATTTAATGATCTGATAAGCAAATTCTCTACTTGCTTCTTTGTCTGCTAGTAACTCTAAAGATTTATTTCCTTTTAAGTTATTATTAATTACACTTTCAATTTCTGTAGCAGCATATTCTTTAGATTCACTGTTCAATAAGAACTTATTTTCTTTGGTCAAATAAACTTTAACAGGAGAATGCTCTGACGGATCTCCAGAACCTTCAGGAAGTGTTATTTTATGGCTTTCATTCACCATAGAAGCTACCATAATAAAAAAGATGAGTAGCAGAAATACCAAATCTGTCATAGAAGAGATACCCCCTTCAAGTTTTACTTTATTTGATGTTTTTAATCCCATCTTAATCTTTTAATGCAATTTCTATATTGTTTCTTTTTGCAATATCAATTACATGAACAGTCATTTCCCAGTTACTTTTTGGATGACCAGTTAGCGTAATCACAGGTTTTTCTGGATTTACACTTGTTTTAATTTTTTGTTCAAGCTCGCTCAAAGATTCAGTAGTAAAGTCTTTGTCCAATGTATACACATTACTTGCTGTAATGTTCACTTCTACAGGCTGGTCCTTGCTTTCTGATGAACTGCTTTGAGGTAAATCGATATTCACTCCAGAACTAATAAGGGTAGAAATAACAATAAAGAAAATAAGCAACAAGAAGACAAGATCAGTCATAGAAGACATACCTCCTTCCATTTTGATCTTATTTTCTGTTTTTAATCCCATTATTATTGTTGATTAATCAACCCTCATGCGAGTTTGCAGGAGGTGTGTTTGAAGCCGGTTTTTGAGGTGAATGCTTGAGATCATCTAAAGAGTCAACTAACTTTAATGAAGTTAGCTCCATATTATGAACGACTTTTTCAACTTTAGTAACTAGGTAATTATAGGCTACATATGCAATAATACCTACTATAAGACCTCCTACTGTCGTAATCATGGCTTCCATGATACCACCTGATAAATTACTGATCTTGAAAGATTCTTGTGCAGACATTTCCTGGAATACTTTAACCATTCCTAGTACTGTACCTAAAAATCCTAGCATAGGGGCTACGCCTGAAATTGTGGCTAAAACAGATAATCTTCTTTCAAGGTTACTTATAATAAGCTCTCCTTCAGTTTCTAAGATGGGTTTAATTTCTTTTAAATCTTTACCTCTATCTGCATGTTGGATAATTCCTTTTTCTATCAATTTTCCAAGATCCGAGTATTGAGCCCATTTTCCTACACTTATTTTGGCATTGTAGAGATCATTTTGCTTGATGAATAGATCAATCTCTTTCATGTGGTCATCTTTTTCTTTAGAAGCACCTCTAACTGCTCTGAATCTTTCTATAAAAATAAAGATGGTCATAAATGATAGGATAAAAAGCAGAGACATTACTATAATACTTGTTATGCTGTATTTTTCAACTATAATGTATTCTCCATCTTTTGATTCAGCAAATACCTCTTTTCCATCTTCATCTTTATCCAAGAAAATGTAAGTAGGAGACCCAGTCTCATCATCTTTTAATTTAACTGCCTTTTTTTCAAAACCAAGAATTAGGTCAATAATGCTTTTATCTTCAGGTAAATGGATATTTCCTGGAGCATATAGGTCTGGTGTTGAGTCTGTTACAGCAGTTTCTTCATCACCTTCTCCTGCATAATTTGTTAAAGGCATAGATACAATGAAAAACATAGATAGGTACAGCAGAGATCTTTTCATAATTTAAGCGTATAAAATTTATAACGACTAAATTAACTGCTTGCTGTTTATTTCTGAAGGAAGAGGATGCTTATTTATTAACTAAATAAACTTAATATCAGTAATTAACGGGAAATAGGTGAAATTATTACTTAGATAAGGAACTTTTCAAATAAAATGAATACTCCAGCACCAGCTAAATATCCAATAAGTGCTAACCATCCTATTTTTCTAAGGTACCAGAAAAAAGAAATTTTTTCCATTCCCATAGCAACTACACCAGCAGCAGATCCAATTATTAGCATACTTCCACCTGTTCCAGCGGCATAAGCAATAAAATGCCAAACAGTTGAGTCTAGTGGTTCTTGGAACATTCCCATAGAAGCTGCAACAAGGGGAACATTGTCTATTACTGCAGACCCGCCACCTAATAGCATTACAAAAACATCTAGGTTCATTCCAGATTGCATAACATCATTACCAAAAATATATATCATTCCAAGTGATTCTAATGCCGCAACAGTCATTAAAATACCCAAGAAAAATAATATAGAAGGCATTTCAATTTTTGAAAGTGCACCAAAAGTAGGACTTTTATGGTGTCCTGCTTCTTGTGAACTCAATTCATCCCCAATACTAGACATGCTGAATTGTCTGGCAGTGATGAGCTCTGCAACTAATGCTACAATAGATAAAGATAGCATCATTCCTACATAAGGTGGAAGGTGAGTGATCGTTTTGAAAACAGGTACAAAAACAATCAAGCTAAGCCCTAGATAGAGCATTAATGGACCTTTACTATTATCTTCTCCTTCGTTTGGAGGTGATTCAAAATTCCCACTAAAGGGTTTTAAATAGCTGGCAATTAATGTAGGGATGATCATGCAGATTAAAGAAGGTAAAATAAGGTATTCAATTAACTTTAAAGTACTTACTTTGTCACCTATCCATAACATGGTAGTAGTTACATCACCAATTGGAGACCAAGCTCCACCTGCATTAGCAGCTATGATGATCATCCCAGCAAACCAGATCCTGTCTTTATTACTTGGAATGATTTTCCTTAAAATTGTTATTAATACTATGGTAGCAGTTAAGTTATCAATGATAGCTGAAAGGATAAATGCCAGTATAGACATGATCCAGAGCAGAGTAGATTTTTTATTGGTTTTAATGTATCTTTTTATGGTAGAGAAGCCATTAAAGTGGTCTATTATTTCAACAATGGTCATGGCCCCAATTAAAAAGATCAATATTTCACAGGTCTTCCCAAAATGATGTAATAATGTTGACTCCATGATCCCCATTCTGTCTTCATGTCCTAAACTAGTAAAGTTTTCTGTTCCATGCGTTCCGTTCATTAAGCTATGGTTAGCAGAATCGAACCAAGTTTCAAAACCATCTATCCCTATTGCAACACAAGCCCAAGCTAATGCCATCATCAATAGGGCAGGAACCAGTTTATCCACTTTTAAATTATGTTCAAGTGTAATTGCTAAATATCCAAGAATAAAAATGATGAGAATAATAGTTTCCATAAAAATTATATTAATTGTTTTAATGCTACCTCAAAAGCTGTTTTAGAGATCCTGGTTTTTGAATTGCTTATTTGGTACACATTTTTTAAAGCTTCTTTAATGGTGTTCGAAGTATCTTCAAATATGGCCTCATCCTCTAATTTCCCAAGGTCATTACCCATTAAATAACCAAAAACCCTTGCCATTCCACAATTAGAAATAAAATCAGGAATAACACTTGTTTTGGAATCTGTATGGTCAGCTATTGGGCCAAAAAAGATTTCAGGATCAGCAAAGGGTACATTAGCACCAGGAGCTATCACTTCAATACCTGTACTGATCATCCTGTCAATTTGATCTTTGGTGATCAGTCTAGATGCAGCACATGGAATGAAGATTTCAGCATCTAGATCCCATATTTTCTCATTTACTTCTTCAAATGATAATAAGTCATCTGCTTTTAATGCATTTCCATTCTTATTTAAGAAGAGATTTTTTACTTTTTCAAAAGACAATCCATCCTCATTAATTATTCCTCCAGCTCTATCTATAATGCCTACAATTTTCGCTCCTTCTTGAGCTAAGTAATAAGCACCAGCAGATCCTACATTACCCCAGCCTTGTACCACTACTCGTTTACCTTTAAGATCGCCACCGTAGATGTCGTAGTAGTGTTTAACTGATTCTGCAACACCATAACCAGTGATCATATCAGCAATAACATATTTTCTACTTACACTTGGTGAATATTTTTCATCTTCAATGGTTTTTAGTACCCCTTGTCTTAATTGCCCAATCCTATTGATTTTTTGTGCCTCTCTTGGCTGAAAATGTCCATTAAAAACACCTTCTTGAGGGTGCCAGACACCACAATCTTCAGTAATTGGAATAACTTCATGGATTTCATCTACATTAAGGTCTCCACCTGTTCCATAATAGTGCTTTAATAATGGTGTAACTGCTTCATACCATCTTTTTAGTACATCTGCTTTTCTAGGGTCATTTGGATTAAAATTGATTCCAGATTTTGCTCCTCCAATAGGCGGGCCAGAGACGGTAAATTTAACTTCCATTGTTTTAGCCAATGAAGTTACTTCGTGCTGATCTAAACCTTCTCTCATTCTTGTGCCACCTCCTGCAGCACCTCCTCTTAATGAATTTATAACTACCCATCCTTCAGCTTCAGTTTCTGAATCATTCCAATGAAAAACAATTTCTGGTTGTTTATTCTCAAACTTCTTTAATAACTCTTTCATTTATCTCGTATAATCAACAGGTTAGCAAATTTATAAAATTATGAACTGATACAAACTGAAAATCATCTTATTTGATAATAAGTCAAAAAATGCAATATAAAAAAACCTTAACATTCTTTTATGAAGTAAATATAAGAGCTAAATTTGAGCCCTTTCAAAATAAAAAAATATGGAATTTCAATTGACAGAAGAACAATTAGCAGTTAAAGATGCTGCAAGAGATTTTGCGGAAAATGCTTGTAAGCCAGGTGTGATAGAAAGAGACACTAACCAAACTGTTCCATTAGAACAGATTAAACAATTAGGTGAACTTGGATTTATGGGAATGATGGTAGACCCTAAATATGGTGGTAGCGGTATGGATACCATTAGTTATGTGCTTGCCATGGAAGAGATCTCTAAAATTGATGCTTCTGTTTCTGTTGCAATGTCTGTAAACAATAGTTTAGTTTGTTGGGGATTGGAATCATTTGGCAATGAAGATCAAAAACAGAAATACCTAGTGCCATTGGCTACAGGTGAAAAAGTAGGTGCTTTTTGTTTGTCAGAACCAGAGGCTGGATCTGATGCTACCTCACAAAGAACGACTGCTATTGATAAAGGAGACCATTATTTATTGAACGGTACTAAAAACTGGATCACTAATGGAAGTACTGCTTCTACCTATTTAGTGATTGCTCAAACGGATGCTGAAAAGAAACATAGAGGAATTAATGTATTTATTGTAGAAAAAGGATGGGAAGGGTTTGAAATTAGTGCTAAGGAAGATAAATTGGGTATTAGAGGGAGTGATACACATTCATTAATTTTTACTGATGTAAAGGTCCCTAAAGAGAATAGAATAGGGGAGGATGGATTTGGTTTTAAGTTTGCTATGAAAACTTTAGCTGGAGGAAGAATTGGAATAGCAGCTCAGGCATTAGGTATTGCTGCTGGTGCTTATGAGCTTTCTTTAATCTATTCAAATGAAAGAGAAACATTTGGGAAACCAATTTCTCATCATCAAGCCATTCAATTTAAATTAGCAGATATGGCAATGGAGATTGATGCAGCTAGGTTATTAGTACATAGAGCTGCATGGCATAAAGACCAGGGAATGGATTACAATACTTCAGGAGCAATGGCAAAACTATTTGCTTCAGAAGTTGCTATGAAAACAACAGTTGAAGCAGTTCAAGTTCATGGAGGTTATGGTTATGTTAAGGAATACCACGTGGAAAGATTAATGCGTGATGCTAAGATTACACAGATCTATGAAGGCACATCAGAGATTCAAAGAATTGTTATCGCAAGAAATATTTTAAAGTAATTTTATCTTAAGGCAAAAAAAAAGGGAGGTAATCCTCCCTTTTTAAATTTGTATTTATAAAACTTTTATTTGTAGACACCTAGTCCAACTGGGCTACCAACTCTGTCCATTGCACAACGGAATCCTATATAAGCATTTGATAGATTTTCATCAAGAAATCTTCTTGTGCCAGGATTCATGTAGTACGCTCTGTCCTTCCATGACGCACCCTTGTAAACTCTAGATTTATCTGAAATTAAAGTTGTAGGTTGACCAGCTAATCCACCTACCATAGTAGGATAAACAGATTTAGGTTCTGTTTCTTTTCCGCTTTGGTACATGGCCCAATCTTCACTATGACCACTTTTTCCTTTTGAGTTAAGATTAGTATTAAAAGATTTAATAGGTTCTTCACTTCCTTCTCCACCAGGATAATATATAGACGACCTTAGGTCACCATCTAGATAATCTATATTATCAGCTATTCTATAATTTCTTCTATTAATGTTTTCTTCTGCAGTTACTTCCCTCATTTTTAAATTACCAGGAGTATTTAATATAAACTCTGAAAGGCCCTGCCTTAGCAGTGGACTAATCTGTAGTAAATAGTTTTCGTAAACAGGGTCTTGCGATACTTGATCTTGGAAATCCTCAAAAACATCATCAAAGATGGTTTGTATTTTTGCAGAGGCTTCTAAAGTTTGCTTGTCATCAAGTAAAACAATGGCTTCATCAACGACAACTTCAATTTGTGTGATTAATTCTTTTTCTAATGAATCAGTTCGGTCATTTGTAGAATAACCATATCTACGATCTGCTTTCCCTTGTCTTTCAGCTTTAAAAAGCTCTAGATATTCCTTTATACCATATATATCATATAATGGAGCATCATATTTTTCATCTATTGATCCAGATGCATTTAATACCTTAGTTTTGAAAACATTTCCTCTGAATGGTCTAAATTCAGACATGTCTTCAGATGAAAGTGGCCTATATACATCTAGTACCCATTCACTTACATTTCCAGCCATATTATATAAGCCATAATCGTTTGGCCAATAAGAATATACTGGAGCAGTAATGTCAGCATTATCATTTAAATGACCTGCTACTCCCATGTAATCTCCTCTTCCTCTAACAAAGTTAGCTAGCATGTCACCTTGCCATTGATCTTCTGGATTTCTTACCCAATGACCATTCCATGGATAAATTCTTCTTTCAACAACTCTTTCATCAATAGTATTTCCAATTAATCCATAAGCAGCAAATTCCCATTCAGCTTCAGTTGGTAGTCGATATCTAGGTAATAGAATTCCGTCTTCCATCCTTACGTTTCTAGTGACCATATCTCTTGCTTTAAACTTACCAGTAGTAGGGTCATATCCACCTTTTGATGGATCAAGATCAGGTATTTGTCCCATTGGATTTAATCCTCTTTCATATTTCCCTGCAAGGTATGAATCGGTAGTAAATGGTTCACTTTGTTGTTCGGGATTCATTATTAAGACACCTTCTCTAATTAGAATATATTCATTTACCCTATCAGTTCTCCATGCACAGAAGTCACTAGCTTGTAACCACGAAACACCTACTACAGGATAATCCCTATAAGATGGGTGTCGTAAATAATATTCAACATATGGCTTATTGTAACCTAATTTTTCTCTCCAGCATAATGTGTCTGGCAATGCTTTTTTGTAGATCATTGGATACTCAACGTATGTTCTTCCTATCCAATATAAATATTCACACCAGTTCATGTTTGAAATTTCAGTTTCATCCATGTAGAATGAAGAAACTGTAACTCTTCTTGGAATATTATGACTTTCTAAAGTGATATCTTGTTCTATTCTTCCCATTGTAAATGTTCCACCTTCAATAAGAATTAGTCCCGGACCAGTTTCTTGTTCTGGGTATGGTGTTTTTTGAAAACCACCATTTCTAGGGTTGTTATAATCCCAGCCAGTAATATTTGACCTTTCATAAGCGCATGATCCTAAAATTAGCACAGCACTTAGAACAATAGATAATAGGGTAAAAGTTTGATATCTCTTCATAATGAGAATTTTATATAACTACACTTATAACGTAAAATAAAAAATAAGTTACAAAATTAATGGTTTTTTTTAGAAAGAAGGACAACTTATGGTTCTAAAAGTTTTAACTTTTGGTCTACAATTAAAGTTGATCTGGAATGAAATTTCATGAGAACCAGCTGTCGCATTAGCCAATTTTGATATCGTTACATCATAGCTGTAGCCAATTTTCACGATATCAGACTGTAAGCCAATTAAAGCTATAAATGCATCTTTATTTCTGTACCAAACTCCACCAACTAAAGGGCCTTTTTTAACATAGATACCCATATTTAATTGTTGGAAATTTTCTTGTCTTCTATAAAGAATATTAGGTGATATCATTACGTCATCTTCAACATACTTTGAGGCAGCTCCTGCAAGAGGAATCATAGCACCAGCATGAGCTGTTAATTTCATAGGTAGAGGGCTGTGTTCTTTAATAAGAGACTCATCTGGTTGAGTGAGATGATGAGCAGCAAAACCAAAATAGAATACTTCGCTGAAACCTAAAAATCCTGCAGAAAAATCTAAACCTCCTCTAGATCCACCTCTAGGGATGTCTCCAGTTTGAAAAACAAATCCTCTTCTTGGATCAATCATATCGCCAAAAGTTAGCTTGTTCCAGTCTAAAGTCTTTTGCCAAAACGTAGCCTCCATTCCTAATCGAACAGAAAATTTTCTTGTTACTTTTATCTGATAAGAATACATTCCACTAACTCTTGTGGTTTTAAGTGAGTTAGCAGCCTGATCATTCACTACTAACAATCCTAATCCACCATGTAAAGACTCTGAATGTTGATCAAATGAAGCGGAATAGGTGACAAAAGTTCCAGAAATACCCGGCCATTGATTTCTGTAGTTCATGTTTACTCTTGGGCAAATATGAGTTCCAGCAAAAGCTGGATTCAAATAAACAGGATTAGCATAGAATTGAGTAAACTCAGGATCCTGAGCATGTGTCTCATTTAATGAAAATACAATTGTGAAAATAGTTAATGTATATCTTATAAAAAGTGATTTTTCCACAATAAAAAACTTATTTTATTTTAAACTTTAAAATTTTTATGCATCAATTATACAAAAAAAAAAGAAAATGATGAACGTTTTTTACGTTTAATAAGATGCAATAATCTCTAAATTACAACGTTTGTTTTATTTAAGCATTATTCAAATCAAATTATTATAGTTTTGATCCGTATATGTTAAGAGTAACGATTTTCATATTTATAATGTTTCCATTTTCATTTTTGACTATGGGTCAAAAAAAGATAACTATTGATGAAAATATTGGTTATGAAAATCCATATCCTATTTCAATAAATGGAACTAAATTAATGGATGTATTTCACCCCATAAAAGGAGGGTGGGACCACCAATTAAATTCTCCCTACTATACATTAAGTTACTCAACAAATTTTAAAAGCGCAAATTTTGATCTTCAATTTTATGATGAAGAGCAGTTAAATAATGATGAAATAAATTGCCTTATCAATAATCATACATATGAAGAAGAATATTCATTTGATGTTTTTCATGCAGAAGATAGAGGGAAAGGGTATTTGTTTTTGAAGGGAAACTCAATTAGAAGAACTAAAGATGGAAAATACTATAAAATAATTCAAATAAATGGTCAACTTGTTGAAACTCATCATCAAAACCTACAACTCAAAAGTGGGTTTTCTCATAATTCTGTATTGTCTTCTGGTGGTTCATGGTATAAGCTAGGTGTTACTGAAGACGGAATCTATAAATTAGACTATCAGGTTATGCTGTCTAATGGTATTTTAAATGGAAATATAAATAGTGATGCTATTAATATTTATGGAAATGGATCAGGTATGCTTGATGAGGTAAATGGAAACCAAAGAATGGATGATCTTAAATTAAATAACATTTTTATTGAAGATGCAGGTGATGGAGTATTTAATTCAGGAGATTATCTTTTGTTTTATGCAAAGGGTCCTCATAGCTGGGAATTAAATGGTGAAATTTTTGAGCATGAAAGACACTTATATTCAGATACTGCATTTTATTTTATCAATATTGAAGGAGCTAGCTTACCATCGAGATTAGGGAATGCTAGTACTACGAATTCAACACCTACTCATTTTGTAAATGAATTTACAGATTACGATTTTATTGAAGAAGACGAGTTTAATTTATTGAAATCTGGTGCTGAATGGTACGGAGATATATTTGATGTTCAAACAACTTATAATTATATATTTAATTTTCCTAATCTGGTTTCAGATACTGCATTAATTGATTGTAGGTTAGTTGGAAAATCTCCTTCTAGTTCAACTTTTTTTAATATAAGCTCATCAAACTCAAATATGAATATTTCAGTCCCATCTACAGGAACTGGGTTCTATTCCCCTGCAGGAAAGATTGTTAATGGAGAATTGCCTATTATTCCCAGTTCAGGAGATCAGCTTACAGTGACTATTAATTATAATAAAAATGGTTCTGTGAACTCTAAAGGATATTTGGATTATATAACTGTAAATGCAAAAAGACAATTAACAATAAAAGAAAATGCCATGCAATTTTCAGATCCTAGTTCAATAGGTGCTGGCAATGTAGTAGAATTTCAAATAGCGAATACTGGTTCACTAGCTCAGATTTGGGAAATTACTGATCCAACAGCTCCCAATTTGGTGAATTTTGCAATCAATGGAAATACTGCATCATTTAGAGTTCAATCCGATTCTTTAAGACAATTTGTTGCAATTTCTGGAATTGGTTTCCCATCACCTACTATATTAAATGAAATAGCTCCTCAAAATTTACATGGCCTTTCATATGCAGATATGATCATTATAGCTCCGTCATCTTTTTATACGGCAGCTCAGGATTTAAAATTATTTCATGAAGGTGAAGGATTGTCCGTCCATGTTGTAAACCCTGAACAGATCTATAATGAGTTCTCTTCAGGTATAAGAGATGCAACTGCTATTAAGCAATTTTTAAGAATGTTTTATGTAAGAAGTAATGGAGATCCCAATTTAATGCCTAAGTATTGTTTGTTGTTTGGAGATGGTACTTATGATAATCGAAACAGAATGGGACATGGAAATAATTTGATACCAGTATATGAGTCGTCAGAGTCATTAAGTGTTACTGCTACATTTGCTACAGATGATTATTATGCTATTCTATTTGATGGGGGATCAATTCAAAATTCAGACTTATTAAATATAGCTGTTGGTCGTATTCCTGTGTCAACATTGAGTGAGGCAGAAGAAATGGTTCAGAAAATAAAAAATTATAGTGTTATTGAAGGGGTTGATTCTGAAATTGCAGTTTGTGGAACTGGCGAATCATCTTCAGTTTTGAGAGATTGGCGAAATAGAGTGGTAATGGTAAGTGATGATGAAGATAACAATGCTTATTTTAATGATATTGAAATAATGTCAAATAAGATCGATGTTAATTATTCAGAAATGAATATAGTAAAGATCCATTCAGATGCATATGGTCAGGAAAGCACACCTGTTGGGGAGAGAATAGAAGGTGCTGAAAAAGCAATTAGAGAAAATGTAGATAAGGGAGCAGTATTGGTCAATTACATTGGTCATGGTGGAGAAACTGGTTGGGCACATGAACAGATCCTTACTGTACCTACTATTCAGGATTGGAACAATTATAACAGAATGCCTCTTTTTATGACTGCAACATGTGAGTTCAGTAGATTTGATGATCATGATAGAGTTTCTGCAGGGGAATATGTATTACTTAATCCAGACGGTGGAGGTATAGGACTATTAACTACAACCAGATTGGTGTATGCAACACCTAATGAATGGCTGAATAGATTTTTTTATGATACTGTTTTTGATAAAGTCAACGATCTCCCTCAAAGGTTAGGAGATATTTATGTTGGAACAAAAAATAAATTTGCTATAGCAAGTGGAGATCAAAACTTCAGGAAATTCGCATTATTAGGGGACCCTGCTATTCAGCTATCTAGTCCTAAATTAAATGTTATAACAGATTCAATTAATGGTGTAGGAATTGCTGTTTTTAATGATACTCTTAAAGCACTTAGTACTGTTCGGATTACAGGGCATATAGAAGATCAAAATGGACAAAAGCTAACTGATTTTAATGGAATCGCATATAATACGGCTTTTGATAAAATTTCATCATTGAGTACTTTGGGTACTAATTCAGGATCTTCAGTAGCGGCTTATGAAATGTGGAAAAATAGTATCTATAAGGGTAAGTCATCAGTTGTAAATGGTGAATTTTCTTTCGAGTTCATTGTTCCACAGGATATATCTTATGAATATGGACAAGCAAGATTTAGTTATTATGCAGAAAACGGATTGGATGATGCTAATGGATATAATGAGTCTATTTTAATTGGTGGTATCAATTCTAATGCTTTAGCAGATAACGAAGGTCCAATTGTTGAATTATTTCTAAATGATGAGTCATTTGTTTCAGGAGGTTTAACGGATGAAAATCCTAGTTTGCTAGCAAAGATCTTTGATGAAAGTGGAATCAATACAGTTGGAAACGGAATAGGTCATAATATTGAAGCTTATTTGGATGATAATACTTCTGAATCAATTATTTTAAATGATTTATACGAAGCCGACCTAGATACTTATAAAAGTGGTCAGATCAACTATCAACTTTCAGAGCTTTCTGAAGGTAATCATTCATTGACCCTAAAAGTTTGGGATGTTTATAATAATTCTTCTAAATCAACTATAGAGTTTGTGGTTGCTGAAACAGAAAATTTAGCCTTAAGTCATGTGCTTAATTACCCCAATCCTTTTACCACTCGTACTGAGTTTTATTTTGAGCATAATCAGGTTTGTGATTATTTAGATGTTCAAATCCAGATTTTTACTATTTCTGGTAAATTAATTAGGACCATAAATAATAGAATGCATGGAGAGGGTTATAGAAGCGAAGGGATTCCCTGGAATGCTAGAGATGATTATGGTGATAAATTAGGAAGGGGAGTTTATGTTTATACAGTTCAGGTAACCAATGAGCGTGGTGAAAAAGTTGAAAAAACAGAGAAATTAGTTATATTGAACTAAGTTAGGTAATTAATATACTAAATGTATATATTTGTCGTTTCGTTAAAAAAGAGAATTTAAATGATGAAATCAATCAAAGTAATAGGGTTATTGTTTTTAACAGGTATTCACTCTATAAATCCACTATTTTCACAGAATAGTATAAGCACACAAAATTTATCTGGTAAAAACATAAATACCATTACAACTGCTGTGCCTTTTTTATTAATCTCTCCAGATTCAAGATCTGGTGCTATGGGTGATGTGGGTGTAGCAATTAAACCTGATGCAAATTCTGTATATTGGAATCCAGCCAAATTAGCTTTTATTGATGATACTGAAGATATGGGATTTAGCATGTCCTATTCGCCTTGGTTAAGGGCACTTGTTAATGACATTAATTTAGCTTATTTAACTGGCTATAAAAAATTAGACAGGAATTCTGCAATTGGAGTTTCTTTAAGGTATTTTTCTTTGGGTAACATTACTTTTACAGATAATTTTGGAGCTACGATCAGAGATTTTAAGCCCAATGAATTTTCATTTGACTTTTGTTATTCACGAAAATTAAGTCAAAATATTGGTGCTGCTTTGTCTGCTAGATATATTTACTCTAATTTGACTGGAGGTACCAATGTAGGTGGGGCAGATACTAAACCAGGTCAAAGTGTAGCTACTGACCTTTCAATGTATTATGTAACTAATGAATTTAAATTAGCTGATAGAAAATCTGATGTAGCTATTGGTTTGAATATTTCTAACATTGGAGCTAAAATGGCTTATACGGATAATGCTGACAGAGATTTTATTCCCACAAACTTAAGATTGGGTACTGCATTTAATATGGAGATAGATGATTACCAGGAGTTTACTTTTGCTTTTGATATGAATAAATTATTAGTGCCTACTCAGCCAGTTTACCAACAGGAGAATGGAACTGTAGTTTATGGGCCAGATAATTCTCCAATTATATTTTCTGGAAGAGACCCCAACCCTGCTTTACCTTCAGGTATTTTTGGTTCTTTTTCTGACGCCCCAGGAAATGTTATTATTGATGAAAATGGTAATACTGTAGGAGTTGAAGATGGAAGTAGGTTTAAAGAGGAATTAAATGAAATTAATTTATCTGTCGGTGTTGAATATATATATAGTCAATTATTTGCTGTTAGAGCTGGTTATTTTCACGAGCATCCAACAAAAGGTAATAGAAGGTTTTTATCTATGGGTGCAGGTGTGAAGTATAAAGTACTTGAGTTAGACCTTTCCTACTTATTAGCATTAACTCAACAAAGTCCTTTGGCTAATACACTTAGATTTACATTGAAATTTAACTTTGGTGAAGAAGTTGAAGAAGGAAGCTAATCTAATTCTCGTTTGAAATTCCCTCATCTTTGAAATTCCCTGTCTGATCGTCTTTATAGTAATAGATGAAAATCTGTACAGTGTCATTTAAAAAATTAATTTTCCCAATTTCAAATCTGCTAATTGCTAGACCAGTTCTTTGCTCTAGGTCTGTTTTTAATGTTTCATGATTTTCGGGAACTATCATGTCAATTTTTTCATAGGTAATCACTTTTCTTGACTCATGTCTTAATAGCCAAAGTCTCTCCATGCCATAGGTCGCGAATATGATAATTGAATTGGTGAGCATTAACTCTGCATAGCTCATTTTTTTATTGGATAATGCGTTGATAACGGATATTCCAATTACAATAAATAAATAGGTCATTTCTTTAATTGGAATGGGGTCTGTTCTGTATCTTATAATTCCAAAAATGGCAAAAAGACCTAGGGCCATTCCTAAACCTAACTCGAACTTTTTAAGCGTAAAGCAGATGAAGAAGACCAGGATGCTGATCATTATGTAAGTAAAGAGATAATCCTTTCGTTTAGCAATAGGATAATAGATCATTCTTACTATAATAAGAATGGCTAGAAGATTAAAAGTAAACCGAAATAATAATTTTAAAAAATCATCATCATAATATTGAACTCCAAGAAAACTGTTTTTTTTGTCATCATCTTCATCTTTTTTTTCTAATGATTCAATGATGTCTTTGGTGATCTTAGCATCAGACTTTTCTGCTTTGTGTTTGTTCTTTAAAACTTGAATAATTTCATCCTCATCTGGATCTTCAGAAATAGAAGCAGTAAAGCTAGCAGTTAAATTATCAGACGCATATATAGGTTTATGATTAGATGAAATGGTAATTAAGAATAATATAATTATGTATAAAGTTGATCTTTTTTTCATGATGCTTTTAATTTATTGATCAGTAAATATTTCTCTTTAAATCGGTTTTTTTTAAGTTGTTCGTATAGTAAGCCAGAACCAATACAATATTTACTTACTCTATTGGGTAATATATTCATTAATTTAAAAATATGATTAATAGGCGAACTTCTATTGGCTCGTTCTTGTTTTAATTCACATATCACTAAATGATCAATGCCTAATTTTTTATCATTGAATTCAAATTTTAAATTGAAGTCAATAGTTAACCTTTCTTTTCTTTCTTGATTTACAAGTGTGATTCTTTCAAAAGTATTCCAAATTTTTGTTTCTAGTGGTTCAAATCCTGGTATAATTTCTTTTATAAATTCTATTGAAGAATTACTTAAAGAGTCTTCAAAATCAGCGATTGATGTTCTTGTTTTAATAGTTCTTCCTTTTCTCTTGTTTTTTATTTCAAGAAAACAAAGGTCTGAATCAAGGTATTTCCGAATCCTTACTTTATACCTATTTCCTCTTTTATTATGATGATCATTGTAAAATTTAAATTGATCAGTATCAAAATACAAAGTTCTGTAGGATGCTGATTTTTTGTTGTTTATTGATAGAATTTGGTAGTCATTTTTAATTTTAGATAGTATTGAGTCGAATAAGTCTTTATTGAAAATAAATTTAGTATCTGTTCGGTTTAATAGTTTAACACTATCCATTTCTTTTAAAGAGATAGGTGAAAATGAGGATAATATTTCTAAATTATTTTTCAATTATTATTCACAATAATAGCTAAAGATGTTTTAAACATCTATAAATTTGTTATCTATACTATAATGTTATTAAACTATATTTATTGTTTTTGGTTTTATAATTGTACAAAAGAATGGAAAAAAAGGAAATAAATATATCTTATCATGTTTTTTCTTCAATGGACGAACTTGATCAACAATTTCAAATATTGATGAAAAAAGCCGAAGAATCCTTAAATAATGCTTATGCTATATATTCTGGATTTTATGTTGGAGCGGCATTACTATTAGATAATGGTGAAATAGTGGTAGGCAATAACCAGGAAAACATTGCTTTTCCTTCTTCTATGTGCGCTGAGAGGGTGGCTTTGTATTATTGTAAAGCTAATTTTCCTAATGTTAAAGTGAAAAAAGTAGCGATAGTTGCTAAATCTTCTCAAGAGGTTTTAAAGGATTTAATTACACCTTGTGGAGCATGTAGGCAGGTGATGTCCGAATATGAAAGACTTCAGGGAGAGAATATGCAGGTCATCTTAAAAGCTGAAAAAGGCGATATATTAATGTTCGAATCTGTAACTAATTTGTTGCCATTAGCGTTTCAATCTTCGGCTTTAAATAGAATTTAATTTTTAATTGCTATAGATTACACTTTAAAAACACGTATTGCTTTATATTTGCAACATGAAATTTAATTGAAATGGCAACAGCTTTAGAAGTAAATAAAAAAGTGGTGAGAAAATCCAATAATACTACCAAATTGAAGTATTCAAAAAAGCAATACCTTAAATGGTATGAGGATATGCTTTTGATGAGGAAAATCGAAGAAAAAGTAGGTCATTTATACATTCAGCAGAAGTTTGGAGGGTTTTGTCATTTATACATTGGTCAGGAGGCAGTTGTTGCAGGTACTGCATCAGGTTGCAAAAAAGATGATAAGCATATTACCGCCTATAGAGACCATGCGCATCCTATTGCACTAGGAGTCCATCCTAAATATATGATGGCTGAATTATATGGCAAACAAACGGGGATGTCTAAAGGAAAAGGGGGGTCAATGCATATGTTCCATAAAGAAGTCAATTTAATGGGCGGACACGGAATAGTAGGTGCTCAAATACCTATGGGTGCAGGAATTGCTTTTGCCGAAAAATACAAAGGAACTAAAAATGTTGCATTTTGCTCTTTTGGTGATGGTGCTGCAAGGCAAGGGGCTTTACATGAAACTTTCAATATGGCCATGATGTGGAAATTGCCAGTTATATTTATTATTGAGAATAATAATTATGCCATGGGAACTTCTGTTGAAAGAACTACTAATGTATTAAACATGAGTGAAATAGGAGATTCATATCATATGCCTTCTATTGTTGTAGATGGGATGTGTGTAGAAGCAGTACATGAAGCTATATTAAAAGCTTCAGATCATGCAAGAAAAGGGAATGGCCCCACTCTGTTAGATATAAGAACATATAGATATAAGGGTCATTCAATGTCTGATCCACAGAAATATAGAACAAAAGAAGAAGTTGAAGATTATAAGGCAAAAGACCCAATATCAAGAGTACTTGATACTATAAAATCGAATAATTTGGCATCTGATAAAGAGTTGGAAAAAATATTATCTAAAGTTAAATTAGTAATTGATGAATCTGTAAAATTTGCAGAAGAGTCTCCCGACCCAGAACCAGATGAGCTTTATAAAGATGTATATAAACAGGAGGATTATCCTTTTATAAAAGAATAACAACACAAATCTATAAAAATGGCTGAAGTTGTAAGAATGCCCAAATTAAGTGACACCATGACGGAGGGGGTTGTGGCTGAATGGCATAAAAAAGTTGGAGATCAGGTTGAGTCAGGTGATCTGTTGGCAGAGATAGAAACTGATAAAGCGACTATGGAATTTGAATCCTTTCAGGATGGAGTGCTTTTACATGTAGGAGTAAAAAAAGGAAGTGCAGCTCCTGTTGATTCAATTTTAGCTATTCTTGGAGAAAAAGGAGAAAATATTGATGCGATCTTAAAAGAAGAATCCTCAAAACAACCAGTCATAGAAGAGAATGCTACACCTGAAGACCTACCAAAAAAAGAAATTAAAGAAGAAGTTATTCCTCCAGTAAAAGAAGAAGTTAAAATAGCAATTTCAAATCCTAGTGGATTCCCTAAAGCTAGGGATGTAATGCAAGAGAGTATTAAAGTTTCTCCTCTAGCTAGAAAATTGGCAAAAGAAAGGGGAGTGAATATTCAGCTCATAAAAGGAACTGGGCAGGATGGTCGTATCGTTAAAAGAGATATTGATAATTACCAAGGAGGAGGAATTGCCTATTCTGGTAAGGAGAGCTATACGGATGAACCTGTTTCTCAAATGAGGAAAGTAATTGCTCAGAGGTTAGGAGAAAGTAAATTTTCTGCTCCTCATTTTTATTTATCAATATCCATTAATATGGATCAGGCAATTGAAGCCAGAAAATCAATTAATAAAGCCATTGAGCCAGCTAAGGTCTCTTTTAATGACCTTGTTGTTAAAGCAACGGCTATTTCACTTAAAGAGCACCCCCAAGTTAATTCTTCTTGGTTAGGAGATGTAATTAGATACAATGATCATGTTCATATTGGAGTTGCTGTAGCAGTTCCAGATGGTTTGTTGGTGCCTGTTGTACGATTTGCAGATGGTAAATCTTTGACTCAGATAGGTGCAGAGGTAAAGGAAATGGCCAACAAGGCAAAAGATAAAAAGTTGCAGCCAGAAGATTGGGAAGGAAATACTTTTACTATCTCTAATTTAGGGATGTTTGGTATAGATGAATTTACTGCAATTATTAACCCTCCAGATTCATGTATTTTAGCAGTCGGTGGTATCAATGAAGTTCCAGTTGTGAAAAATGGAGAAGTAGTTCCTGGAAATGTTATGAAAGTTACTTTAAGCTGTGATCATCGTTCAGTAGATGGAGCAGTTGGATCTGCTTTTTTAAACACTTTTAAAAATTATATGGAAAACCCAGTATTATTACTAGGGAAGGGCTCTATTTAATTCATTAGCATTTATTTTATCTTACTTATTTAATTCTTTTTTTTGTTTATTTATAATGGGCATATATAAATAGGTCTTTTTTAGATAAATAGAATGCAGAATGAATTATTAAATACTCTTATAAGTTACTTGAAAGGAGTGGGGCCAAAGAGAGCCGAAACTTTGAATAAAGAGGCGAATATTTATACATATAGTGACCTTCTATATTATTTTCCATTTAGACATGTAGATCGTTCTAAAATGCATCAAATAGTAAATGTCCCAAGAGTTGATGGAGAGGTTCAGTTGAAAGGAAAATTGATTAGTGTAAGTGAGCTAGGGTCTCCAAGAAAAAAAAGGTTAGTGGCCAATTTTGAAGATGATTCTGGAACTATTGAATTAATTTGGTTTAAAGGTATAAAATGGGTAAAACCAACGTTAATTAAAGGGAAAGAATATGTTGTATACGGAAAGGCTAACCAATTTGGTAGCAAATGGAATATTGCTCACCCAGAAATTGATCCAATTGAGAAAGTTGATAAAAAAGCAGGGAATTTACAACCCATTTATCATTCAGGTGAGAAATTAAGTGCAAAGGGATTAAATACAAGAGGCTTAGAAAAGTTAATAAGAACCTTACTTCCTCAATTTAATGGTAAAATAGAAGAAACACTTTCTAAACAAGTTATTTTGGAAAATCATTTAATGGAAAAGGAGAATGCTGTTAATACGATTCATTTTCCAAATTCTATGGAGCAACTTCAAAAAGCAATTTTAAGATTAAAATTTGAAGAATTGTTTTTTTTGCAATTAGGAATGATCAAACAAAAGATCATTTCACAACGAAAGATAAAGGGACATGTTTTTTCAAAAGTTGGAGTTTATTTCAACTCTTTTTATGAGGATTATTTGCCATTTGAATTAACAGGAGCTCAAAAGAAGGTTGTAAAAGAAATTCGGAAAGATCTTGGTTCAGGATATCATATGAATAGGCTTCTACAGGGTGATGTAGGAAGTGGAAAAACATTAGTTGCAGTGCTTGCGATACTTATTGCATTGGATAATGAATATCAAAGTTGTTTAATGGCTCCTACTGAAATTTTAGCTATTCAGCATTTTAATACTATTTCGGGATTGTTAGGTGACATAGGAGTTGAAATTGCTTTATTGACAGGATCAACAACTAAAAGCAAAAGAAAAGAGATTCATGAGGGATTAATGGATGGTTCAATAACTATTTTAATAGGAACTCATGCAGTTCTAGAGGATGAAGTTAAATTTAAAAATCTCGGGTTTTCAATAATTGATGAGCAACATCGTTTTGGAGTTGCTCAAAGGGCTAAACTGTGGAGAAAGAATGAGCAACCCCCTCATGTTTTAGTAATGACAGCTACTCCAATACCTCGTACATTGGCCATGACTTTTTATGGTGACTTAGATGTCTCAATTATTGATGAATTGCCTCCTGGAAGAAAACAAATTAAAACCGTTCATAGGTATGATGCTAATCGATTAAGGGTTTTTCAATTTATTGAAGATGAGATTCAAAAAGGAAGGCAGGTTTATATTGTTTATCCTTTAATAGAAGAATCTGAAAAATTGGATTATAAAGACCTTATGGATGGATATGAAAGTATTTCCAGAAGGTTTCCATTACCAGATTATAAGGTAAGTATAGTTCATGGAAAAATGAAATCTGCAGATAAAGATTATGAGATGCAGCAGTTTGTTAAAGGACATACTCAGATTATGGTTGCAACTACTGTCATTGAAGTAGGTGTAGATGTACCTAATGCATCAGTAATGATAGTTGAGTCAGCTGAGAAGTTTGGGTTGTCTCAGTTACATCAATTAAGAGGCAGAGTCGGTCGTGGAGCTGATCAATCTTATTGTATTTTAATGACAAGTTTTAAATTGTCAGAAGATGCACGTTTAAGGCTAGAAACTATGGTTAGAACCAATGATGGGTTTGAAATTGCAGAAGTAGATCTTAGGATGAGAGGGCCTGGAGATATTTTAGGGACTCAGCAAAGCGGTATAGTTGACCTAAAATTAGCGGATCTTGCTAAAGATGGTCAGCTGATACAATTAGCTAGGGACAATGCAATAAAGCTTTTAAAAATTGACCCAGACCTTACTGATCCAAACAATAAACTAATTAGACTTGAACTAATTAGACAAATGAGACTAAAACCTAATTGGAGCAGAATCAGCTGACTTTTCCATATTACATTATTTTTATATTTGCACATCTTAAAAAAAGAAATTATGGCATCTACTTCAGAAATTAAAAATGGACTTTGTATTAAACACAATAATAAGTTGGTGCAGGTCATAGAATTCCAGCATGTTAAACCTGGTAAAGGACCTGCTTTTGTTAGAACAAAGCTTAAAGGTATTGAGGATGGAAGAGTGGTAGATCATACATTCCCTTCTGGGCATAAAATTGAGATAGTAAGGATTGAAAATCGTCCTTATCAGTATTTATATATGGAAGGAAGTGGTTATCATTTCATGCACAATGACACTTATGAACAAATTTATATTGAGGGGCATATGATAGCTAAGCCAGAGTTTATGAAAGAGGGGCAGATTTGCACGATTATTTTTCATGCAGATGAGGAGTTGCCTTTATTGGTAGAGCAGGCACAATTTTTAGAAACAGAGGTTACTTATACAGAGCCAGGTATAAAAGGAGATACAGCTACTAATACCATGAAGCCGGCTACTATTGATACTGGTGCAGAAGTAAGAGTTCCATTGTTTATTAATGAGGGTGATAAAATAAAGGTAGACATTCAAAAAGGTGCTTACGTAGAAAGAATTAAATCATGAGTTACACTATTCACGGAATACAGCATTTAGGAGTAGGTGTCCCAGAACATGCACCTGCATGGAAATGGTATAGAAAGTTTTTTGGATTGGACATTCCTTTATTCAATGATGAGGCAGAAGCACCATTAATGACTATATACACTGAGGGAGATGTTATTTCTAAAAGAGCAGCTATGGTGTTAAATATAAAGGGCGGGTGCGCTATGGAAGTAGTTAGTCCGAGCACCTTTAAAGCTACTCATGCAAAAGTAGAACATCAATTAGGTGACCTTGGTATTTTAGTTGGTTTTATAAAAGCACCTGATGTGCTGAAGGCGTATGAGTTTTTTAAGAAAAATGGAGCCAATGTTATTTCAGAAGTAGTTGAAGACCCATTGGAAAATGATACATTTTATGTTAAGGATTTGAATGGTCTCATTTTTCAAGTGATTACTGCTAATGATTTTTACACTAAACATAGTCATGTTACTGGCGGTACTGCTGGATGCTCTATTGGGGTTTCTGATATGGAAAAAGCAATTTCATTTTATGGATTACTTGGTTATGACGAAGTAATTTTTGATCAAACAAATGTTTTTGAGGATTGGTCAACTTTACCAGGAGGAGATAAAAAGTATAGAAGGGTTTTCCTTTCTCAACAAAACCCATCAGGAGGAGGCTTTTCTAAGCTAGCAGGCAAAAGCTATATAGAATTGGTCAAAGATGTTAACGGTAGAAAACCAACTAAAATTTATGAAGGTAGATTATGGGGTGACATAGGATTTGTTCATTTAGGTTTTGATGTAAGGAATATGGAAGCTTTGGGACAAAGATTAGAAGAAGAGGGTCATGGATTCACATGTGATACTAAGGATATATTAAGTATGGGAGAAAGCACTAAAGTTCATTGTACTTATTGTGAAGATCCAGATGGTACTTTGATAGAGATGATAGAGGTATATAAGATACCTATTATTGAAAAGCTAGGTCTTTATTTAAATGTAGAAAAAAGAAAACCTAGTCAGCCTTTGCCTGATCTAATGCTTAAAGCATTAAAATTTACTAGGATAAAGGACTAGTTATATAAATTATAACTTATTTACCTTTCCTATTTCTTAAGATTTTATAAAATAATTTTGGGAATAATCTTTTAGCAGTAATGCTCCATTTGTCAAATCCACCAGAAATAATTTCATGTTTATTAGATTTTATACCTTTAATGATATCCTTGGCGCATTTTTCTGGAGAGATTCCATTTTTCTGATTATCATCTAATTGTCCGTGCTTATCACCAGCTCCGGTGAGCGCATTCTGTGAGATATTTGTATGGACAAATCCTGGAAAAACAATACTTACTTTAATGTTTTTTTTTTCTTCTTCTAATCTAAGTGACTCGTAAAATCCTACTAAAGCAAATTTTGAAGCAGAATAAGCAGACCTTAAAAAGAAACCAAACTTTCCTGACAAACTACTAACAGCAACCATATGTCCGCTTTTTTGTTTTTGCATTATTGGAAGTACGGCTTTAGTTAAGGCAACAGTACCAAAGTAATTGATCTCCATTAGCTTTCTATCTACTTCCAATGAAGTTGAGTAAGCTTCTGAACGTTGACTTATTCCACCATTATTGATTAGAACATCAATAGTTCCAAAGTGAGATATGGCTTTTTTAACTTTTTGTGGAAAGTCATTTTGATTTTCAAGATCTAATGGAATCAGTAAATATTCAGTATTGCATTTTTCGGCAACTCTTTGTAACTCATTTTCTCTTCTTGATGAAAGAATAAGCTTAGCCCCTTCTTTTGAGCAAGCTAAGGCTAACGCTTCTCCAATTCCTGAAGAGGCACCAGTAATCCATACTATTTTATTTTTCAATTCACTCATTAGTAAAGTTCTTTGGCTTTATTAGCAGAAACCGTAATACCTTTTATAAAAGCAGAGCTAAAACCATTATGTTCCATTTCATTGAGTCCAGCAATAGTACAACCTTTAGGCGATGTTACCTTATCGATCTCATCTTCTGGATGAGAACCATTATTAAGTAATAGTCCTGCAGCCCCTTTAGCTGTTTGTGCTGCCATTTTTAAAGCTTCACTGGCGTGGAAGTCAATTTCATTACCTCCTTGAGATGCAGCTCTAATTGAACGCAAAAAAAAGGCGATACCACAGGCGCATAGCGCAGTAGCAGATGTCATTTTTTCTTCATTGATAATTGCAGTTTCACCCACCAATTCAAATAATTCCTGAACTTTGTTTATATGCTCTTTCCAGTTTGAATTTGTTGTGATGCAAGTCATACTTTCTCTAATGGCAATTGCAGTATTAGGCATGGCTCTAACAATTGGTGTTTCTGATCCAATGATATTAATTATTTCATTAATGCAAACTCCTGAAACTAATGAAATTACAAGCTGTTCTTTACTGAAATCATCTTTTAATTCATTAAGGACTTCGTTGATCTTTTGAGGAAGTACAGCTATAATCACAATAGATGCATCTTTAATGGCTATTTTGTTATCAGTAGATATATTATATCCTTGATTTTTGTAATCTTCAAGTTTTTTAATCCTTCTTCTAGTTAAATGAAACTGACTTGATTGGAAGTTGCCAGATTCAACAAGCCCTTTAGCAAATGATAGGCCTAAATTTCCAGCGCCAATTATTGTGATTTTTTCTTTCATTATTTTCATTTATTGTAATGCAAAGTAACAATGAAATAATTTAAGTAAATTAAACCTTTTAAAATAATTTAGGTCTATATGCCTTTAATTCAATAATTGTAAGATGAAAAAACACACTTGTTTATCAGTAATTATATTATTGAGTGCTATTTTAAATGCTCAAGGACCAGAAGTTACTTCATGGATAGTAAATGTTACTGGAGCCACTAACCCAAGTTATACTTTTTATGAAAGTAATGTGCAGTCGGTAGATTATAATTCTACTGATGTGTATGTGAGCTGTACTTGCATACCTGGTTATGATATTGGTCCATGGACTGCTAATCCAAATACTCCTTCCAATCAAAATTTTTGTTTCAGAATCAATAGAAACCCACAAGAGAACACTGGGACAAAAACAGAGACACCTATGGGGCATGTAGGAGTTTGGAGTAATGGAGTTTCTATATTTAATGCAAAAGACGGGATGTCGTATAATAATGGCAATGTGTGGTATCAGGATGCATTATATTTTGAAGGTATTTCTTTTGATGATTGTTTGGGTCATCCAGCTCAAAATGGTGAATATCACCACCATGTAAACCCAACCTGCTTGTATGACGATGATGATGACCAGAATCATTCTCCTATTATAGGTTATGCATTTGACCATTTCCCAATTTATGGTGCTTATGGATATACAAATACAAATGGCACAGGAGCAATTAAAAGAATGGAGTCTTCATATCAGCAAAGAAATATTACAACTAGAACAACTTTGCCAGATGGGACTGCCTTGAGTGCTGGACAACATGGACCTGTGGTTTCATCTCAATATCCTTTGGGAGCATTTATTCAGGATTATGAATTTATTGCAGGTTCTGGCGATCTTGATGAATTTAATGGAAGGTACTGTGTAACTCCAGAATATCCCTTAGGAACCTATGCTTATTTTGTTACCATTGATAACTTATTAGAACCTATTTATCCTTATGTAATAGGGCCAGAATATTACGGGATTGCACAAGGTTATGATAATCTAGGGCCTCAATCTGGGCATAATACAATTCCTGGCGGGACCACTTCTTATGTGCCTTCAGCTACTTTTATTCTTGAAAATCAACAGACATTAGATAAGGAGCTTGTTAAGGTAGTTGATGTTTTGGGTAGAGAAGTAGTACCCGTAAGTAATATCCCGTTGTTTTATATTTATTCTGATGGATCAGTTCAAAGGAAGATGATTATTGAATAATCAAAATAGGTCTTTTAAAAGACCTTCTGCTACTAAGTTAGGAATGGTAACTTTTAGGTCTGGGGTTCTTTCCATTTCCCTTTGAATAGCAAAAATAGCCTCTTTATTTCTTGCCCAGCTTCTTCTAGAAATCCCATTATTCACATCCCAGAATAGCATATTGCTCATTCTTTTTTCTGCTTCAGGTGTCCCGTCAAGGGTAAGTCCAAATCCTCCATTGATTACCTCTCCCCAGCCAACACCACCACCATTGTGAATACTTACCCAAGTAGCACCTCTAAAGGAATCTCCTATTACATTGTGAATCGCCATGTCAGCAGTAAATGCTGAGCCGTCATATATGTTAGAAGTTTCTCTATAGGGTGAGTCTGTTCCTGAAACATCATGATGATCTCTTCCAAGATTAATCGGTGCTGTAATGTGCCCGTTAGCAATTGCATCATTAAAAGCTTTGGCTATTTTAATTCTTCCTTCTGCATCAGCATATAGAATTCTTGCTTGAGATCCTACTACCAACTTATTTTCTTGAGCGCCTTTTATCCATTGAATATTGTCAGCCATTTGTTGTTGTATTTCAATAGGTGAGCTCAGCATCATTTCTTCAAGAACGCTACAAGCTATGTCATCAGATTTTTTAAGATCTTCAGCTTTTCCTGAAGTGCAAACCCATCTAAAAGGTCCAAACCCATAATCGAAGCACATGGGACCCATTATGTCTTGTACATAAGATGGATATTTGAAAGAGATACCATCATTTGCCATTACATCTGCTCCAGCTCTGGATGCTTCTAGAAGAAATGCGTTTCCGTAATCAAAGAAATAAGTTCCTTTTTGAGTATGCTTGTTAATAGCATCGGCATGTCTTACAAGAGATTCTTCAACTTTCTTTTTAAATAATTCCGGTTGTTCTGCCATTAGTTGATTAGCTTCTTCAAAAGACATTCCTGCAGGATAATACCCTCCTGCCCATGGGTTATGTAAAGAGGTTTGGTCGGAACCTAGGTCAATATGAATATTTTCTTCATCAAATTTCTCCCATACATCGACAACATTTCCATCATAGGCTAATGAAACTACTTCTTTATGTTCAATAGCTTCTTTTGTTCTTTTGCATAATTTATTTAAGTCATTATAGACTTCATCTACCCATCCTTGTTCATGTCTTTTATAAGTGGCAGCTGGGTTAACTTCTGCAGTTACAGAAACCACTCCAGCAATATTTCCAGCTTTAGGTTGAGCTCCACTCATTCCTCCTAGACCAGCAGTTAAAAATAGTTTACCCGCTGTACCTTCATTATTTATTTTCCTGCAACCATTCAATACAGTGATTGTTGTGCCATGAACAATACCCTGAGGGCCAATATACATGTAGGAGCCAGCAGTCATTTGTCCATATTGGGTAACACCAAGTGCATTGTATTTTTCCCAATCATCTTGTTTGGAGTAATTAGGGATCATCATGCCATTGGTTACTATTACTCTAGGAGCATTTTCATGGGATGGAAATAAGCCTAACGGATGACCGCTGTACATAACTAATGTTTGCTGATCTGTCATTTCAGATAGGTATCTCATTGTTAAAAGATATTGAGCCCAATTTTGAAATACAGCTCCATTTCCTCCATATGTGATTAATTCGTAAGGATGCTGAGCAACTGCATGATCCAAATTGTTTTGTATCATCAGCATAATGGATCTCGCCTGAAGAGATTTTCCTGGATATTCTTCAATAGGACGTGCATACATTTTATATTCAGGTCTAAAACGGTACATGTAGATCCTTCCAAAATTGTTTAATTCGTCTAAAAATTCTTTAGCTAATGTTTCGTGATGTTTTTTGTCAAAATACCTTAGGGCGTTTTCAATTGCAAGCTGTTTTTCTTTTGGACTTAAAATGTCTTTTCTTTTTGGAGCATGACTAACTGAATTATCATATTCTTTTGCGTCAGGTAATAGGTCTGGTATTCCTTGTTGAATTATTTCTTTAAAAGTCATGAGTTTTTTAAATTTTTCCAGTTTGATCTGTTTTTATGTTGTAACCAAAAGGGCAATGTCTGCAATTGCTTTTGCAACAATGACCTCTTTTTAAATGATATTTTTCTGTAAAAACAATGTATCCTTCATCTGAATAATAATAGTCTTCAGGGTCAAGTTTGTTGTTACTTGAATAGGTGTCATAATCATCATTCATCTCGCAAAGATAATTTTCAGTTTATATAAGTTTAATTATTTATTAAATTTATTCATGTAAGAAAAAAAAATTCAACGTAAATTCTATCGAATTAAAATTTATCTACATTTGCTTTCGAAAATATGATACTTATCTAATTATTTAAATAAAATGAATAGCCATCAACAAAAAGAATACGATGACTTTATGGTCATGGTAAAAACAAGAAATCAAAATGAGCCTGAATTTATTCAAGCTGTTGTTGAAGTAGCCGAAACGGTTGTGCCTTTTATATTGGAGAACGACATATATCATGGTAAAAACATACTTACAAGAATGGTAGAGCCTGAAAGAGTTGTGATGTTTCGTGTCCCATGGGTAGATGATCAAGGCGAAATTAAAGTTAACAGAGGTTATAGAGTGGAAATGAATTCTGCAATAGGTCCATATAAAGGAGGATTAAGGTTCCATCCAAGTGTTAATTTAAGTATCCTTAAGTTTTTGGGATTTGAGCAAGTTTTTAAAAATTCTCTTACAACTCTTCCAATGGGAGGAGGTAAAGGAGGTGCTGATTTTGATCCTAAAGGTAAATCTGAATTTGAAGTTATGCGTTTTTGTCAAAGCTTCATGTCTGAATTATATAGGCATATTGGTCCAAATACTGATATACCAGCTGGTGATATAGGTGTTGGAGGAAGAGAGATTGGATATATGTTCGGTCAGTATAAAAAATTAAGCAATGAATTTACTGGAGTTTTAACTGGTAAAGGATTGTCCTGGGGAGGATCTTTAATTCGTCCTGAAGCTACAGGTTATGGAACAGTCTATTTTGCAGATGAAATGTTAAAAACAAAATCAGATGGCTTTAAAGATAAAACTGTTGTAATCTCTGGTTCAGGTAATGTGGCACAGTTTGCTTGTGAAAAAGCTACACAATTAGGAGGAAAAGTAGTTACACTAAGTGATTCTAAAGGGTTTATTTACGATCCTGACGGAATAGATGAGGAGAAATTAAATTGGGTAATGGATCTTAAGAATAATAGAAGGGGAAGGGTCAAGGAATATGTTGATCAATATCCATCTGCAGAATATCATGAAGGGAAAACTCCATGGGGAGTAAAATGCGATATAGCTTTACCATGTGCTACTCAAAATGAATTGAATGGAGAAGATGCTAAAGTGCTAGTTGCTAATGGGTGTAAATGTGTTGCTGAAGGTGCAAATATGCCTTCAACTCCAGATGCTGTTGAGGCATTTAGTGAAGCTAAAATATTATTTGCTCCTGGTAAGGCGTCTAATGCTGGTGGTGTAGCAACTTCTGGATTGGAGATGTCTCAAAACTCATTAAGAATTAACTGGACAAGAGAGGAAGTGGATGAAAAGCTAAAACATATTATGGGTGATATTCATAAAGCATCTATTGAGCACGGAAGTGATGGTAATGGATATATTGATTACGTGAAAGGTGCCAATATTGCTGGTTTTGTTAAAGTAGCAGATGCTATGCTTGCGCAGGGTGTAGTTTAAAACAATCTATCATGTACGGAAAAATCAAAGATCATCTTCAAAAAGAACTGGCAGATGTTGATGCTGCTGGTTTGTTTAAAAGAGAAAGAATTATAACAACTCCTCAAGGGGCAGATGTCCAGGTGAGTTCGGGTGAGGATGTTATTATTATGTGTGCTAATAATTATTTAGGGCTGTCTTCTCATCCTGATGTAATTGATGCTTCAAAAAAAGTATTGGATTCTCATGGCTTTGGTATGTCATCTGTTCGGTTTATTTGTGGAACTCAGGATATCCACAAGGAATTAGAAAAAAAGATCGCTGATTTTTATGGGATGGAAGATACTATTTTATATGCAGCTGCTTTTGATGCAAATGGAGGGCTGTTTGAACCTTTACTTACTGCTGAAGATGCTATCATTTCGGATGAGTTGAATCATGCCTCTATCATAGATGGTGTGCGTTTGTGTAAAGCACAACGATATAGGTATAAGCATAGCGACATGGATGATCTTGAGCAGCAATTAATCCAGGCACAGGATCAACGTTTTAGGATTATCGTTACCGATGGTGTTTTTTCAATGGATGGTGATATTGCTAAAATGAATGAGATTTGTGATCTAGCCGATAAGTATGATGCAATGGTTATGTCCGATGAATGTCATTCTGCAGGGTTTATAGGAAAAACAGGTCGAGGTGTTCCGGAATATCATAATTGCTTGGATAGAGTTGATGTTATTACAGGTACACTTGGAAAAGCACTTGGAGGAGCAATGGGAGGATATACTACTGGAAAAAAAGAGATCATTGAAATGTTAAGGCAACGATCGAGACCTTATTTGTTTTCTAATTCATTGGCTCCCTCTATTGTTGGAGCAGGGATCAAGGTTTTTGATTTATTGAGTTCTACTACAGAATTAAGAGATAAATTAGAAGAGAATACATCCTATTTTAAGTCAAAAATTGTAGCAGCAGGATTTGATGTTAAAGAAGGTGACTCGCCTATTATTCCTATTATGCTTTATGATGCTGCTTTATCTCAAAAGTTTGCAGATAAATTGTTGGATGAAGGTGTCTATGTAATTGGATTTTTCTATCCTGTTGTTGCAAAAGGTCAGGCAAGGATCAGGACTCAGATTTCTGCTGCTCATACAAAAAAGCATTTAGATAAAGCTATTGAAGCTTTCGTTAAAGTTGGTAAAGAATTAGGGGTTATATAAGACAATCTTTTTGTCTTTTACAGAAAGGGCGTTAAAAACTTCTCTAAGTCTTTGTATGAATGAAAATTTAATTCTATCTTCGCAGCCCGTTTTTAAGGGATAAATAGAAATTTTAAATAAGGAAAAGTGGATACACTTAGTTATAAAACAATTTCAGCTAACAGTGAAACCGTTAATAAAGAATGGTTGTTAGTTGATGCAGAAGGAGAAGTTTTAGGAAGATTAGCAAGTAAAGTTGCTAAACTGATTAGAGGTAAACATAAGGTGAATTATACTCCTCATGTTGATTGTGGTGATAATGTAATTGTAATTAATGCCGAAAAGGTTTCTTTAACTGGAAACAAATGGGAGGCTAAAGAATACATTAGACATACTGGTTATCCAGGTGGTCAACGTAAGACTACTGCTGCTGAAATGTTAGAGAAACATCCTGAAAGATTAGTTGAAAAAGCAGTTAAAGGTATGTTGCCAAAAAATAAATTAGGTAGCAAGCTTTATAAGAACTTATATGTATATGTTGGAAATGAGCATCAGCAAGAAGCTCAAAAGCCAACTAAAGTTAATTTAAAAGAAATATAAATAATTACGATGAGTGTAATTAATACATTAGGAAGAAGAAAATCTTCAATAGCCCGAATTTACCTTAAAGAAGGTAAAGGAAAAATCTCTGTTAATAAAAGAGATTACAAAGATTATTTTACAACTGGCGTTATGCAGTATAAAGTCAATCAACCATTTGAAATTACTGATACTATTGGTAAATACGATGTTGATGTAAATGTTAATGGAGGTGGTAACACAGGTCAGGTAGAAGCTATTAGACTAGCAATTTCTAGAGCACTTGTGGAAATCAATCCAGATCATAAGCCGCTATTAAAAGCAGAAGGCTTAATGACAAGGGATCCTAGAATGGTTGAAAGGAAAAAACCTGGACAACCTAAGGCTAGAAAGAAATTCCAATTCAGTAAACGTTAATATAAACACTAAAGAGGCACTTTGCCGAGTGCTTGTTTAGCATCTAAGCTTTTCAGACCGAAAAATTCGCTACTGAAAGGCTGCTGATAAAGAGAAAAAGTTTCTCACAGTAAAAAGAAAGTAAACAAAAATTATGGCAAATTTAAAATTCGAACAATTATTAGAAGCAGGTGTGCATTTTGGACACTTAAAAAGAAAGTGGAATCCAGCAATGGCTCCTTACATTTTCGATGAGAAAAAAGGTATCCACGTTATTGATCTCAACAAAACAATCGTTAAAATTGAAGAAGCTGGTAATGCTTTAAGACAAATTGCAAGATCTGGCAGAAAGATTTTATTTGTAGCTACTAAAAAACAGGCTAAAGATATAGTGACTGATAAGGTTGTTGAAACTAATATGCCTTATATCACTGAAAGATGGCCAGGTGGTATGCTTACCAATTTTAAAACTACTAGAAAAACCATTCGTAAAATGTCTTCTATAGATAAAATGATGAAGGATGGTACTGCAGATACTATGTCTAAGAGAGAAAGATTGCAGATGACTAGACAAAGGGAAAAAATGGGTAAGATATTTGGAAGTGTAGCTGATATGTCTAGACTGCCTGCAGCTTTATTTATTGTTGATATTAAAAAAGAACATATTGCTTTAGCTGAAGCTAGAAATCTTGGAATACCTGTCTTTGCTATGGTGGATACTAATTCAAATCCTAATGATATTGATTTTGTTATTCCAGCAAATGATGATGCTACAAAGTCTATTGAGTTGATAGTAGGAGATATGTGTGAAATGATCAAAGATGGTTTAGGGGAAAGAAAAGCTGCTAAACAAAAAGCGGATACAGCTGCACAAAAGGAGAAAGAAGCAAAAGAAGAAGTAAAAGCTGAGGCTGAAACAGAATCTGTTGAAGAAAAAAGTTAATAATAATTTTTAAAAATTTGATCATGGGAATTACAGCAAAAGAAGTCAATGAGTTAAGAAAAAAAACTGGAGCAGGCATGATGGACTGCAAAAAAGCACTTCAAGAATCTAACGGAGATATGGAGGCAGCTGTTGACTTTTTACGAAAAAAAGGACAAAAAATCGCTGCAAAAAGGGGCGATAGAGATGCAAAAGAAGGATTAGTTATTGCTAAAACAAGTAATGATGGTTCTAATGGCGTTTTAATCTGTTTAAATTGTGAAACAGATTTTGTAGCTAAAAATGAAGATTTTGGAAAATTAGCCGATTCTATTGCGGCTATTGCAACAAATAATTTACCTACAGATCTTGAAAGCTTATTGTCTCAATCTTATGATGGTAATGGTCTTACGATCAATGATAAGATTACTGAGCAAACTGGAGTAATAGGTGAAAAAATTGAGATTTCAGGTTATGAATTAATTAAAGCAGTAAAAGTTGTTGCTTATAATCACCCTGGAAATCAGATTGCTACTATAGTAGGCTTGACTACTGATTCAGAAGATGAAGGTAAACAAGTAGCTATGCAGGTTGCAGCAATGAATCCAATTGCACTTGACCGAGATTCAGTTCCTGAAGATGTAATTCAAAAAGAAATAGAAGTGGGTAAAGATTTAGCTATTCAAGAAGGTAAACCAGCTGAAATGGCTGAAAAGATAGCTATGGGAAGATTGAATAAATTCTTTAAAGAAACTACATTGTTAAATCAAGCATTTATAAGAGATAATAAAAAAACTGTTCAACAGTTTTTAAAAGATTCTGATCCTGATTTGTCAGTCACTGACTTTAAAAGAATCTCACTATCGATTTAATAATTATATTTAGAGAGCCAATTGGCTCTCTTTTTTTTGTGCAATATTGACTGAATATGAAATATAAAAGAATTTTATTGAAATTAAGCGGTGAAGCTTTAATGGGGAAAAAACAATTTGGGATAGATAATGAGATCCTTATGCAATATGCAGAGGAGATTAAAAATATTTCAAAACTGGATGTAGAGATAGGTGTTGTTGTCGGTGGAGGAAATATTTTTAGGGGAGTCCAAGCAGAGCGTGGAGGCATGGATAGAACTCAAGGAGATTATATGGGAATGTTAGCCACTATGATCAATAGTATGGCTTTACAAGCAGCATTAGAATCCATTGGTCTGTATACTCGTCTTCAATCTTCAATAGAGATGAAAGAGATCGCAGAACCATTTATTAAAAGACGAGCTGTAAGACATTTAGAAAAAGGCAGAATTGTGATTTTCGGGGCTGGCACAGGTAATCCGTTTTTCACTACTGATTCTGCTGCTTCTTTACGAGCGATTGAAATCGATGCAGATGTGATACTAAAAGGCACAAGAGTAGATGGGATTTACTCTGAAGATCCTGAATTAAATCCTGCTGCAGAAAAATATAACAAGCTAACTTTTAAGGAAGTTTTTAATAAAGAGATCAAAGTAATGGATATGACAGCCTTTACTTTATGTAAAGAAAATAATGTTCCAATTATCGTTTTTAACATGAATGAACCTGGAAACCTTAAAAAAGTGGTGCTAGGTGATGAAGTTGGCACATTGGTAGAAATGTGAAATAATAATTAAGATTATGAATGAAGATGTTCAATTAATATTAGAAGAATCAAAAGATGGAATGGATAAAGCCATTGAGCGACTGAATTTAGAGCTAACAAAAATAAGAGCTGGTAGAGCTACTCCTTCAATGCTTGACTCTGTAAAAGTAGATTATTATGGGTCTATAACCCCACTATCACAGGTTGGAAACATAAGTACATTGGATTCAAAAACATTAAGTATTCAACCCTGGGAAAAAGGAATGCTGGATGAGATCAGTAAAGGAATCATTAATTCTAATTTAGGTCTTAACCCTCAGAATAATGGTGAATTAATTATTATTTCAGTGCCTACTTTAACAGAAGAAAGGAGAAAAGAATTAGTTAAAAGAGCAAGAGCAGAAGGAGAAAATGCAAAAGTGAGGATAAGGTCTCAAAGAAAAGATGCTAATGATATGATCAAGGAGCTTAAAAATGAAGGATTAAGTGAGGATATGACTAAATCGGCTGAAGATGAGGTACAGGAAGTTACTGATAACTATTCTCGAAAAATAGATGCTTTGGTAGACGCTAAGGAGGCAGATATTATGAAGGTTTAGTTTTAAAAAAAAGTAATGAAAAAAATATACATTTCAATATTTGCTTCTTTAATGATCGTTTCTTGTGTTGGAGAAAAAGAAGGGGAAGCTAAAAATGAAAACAAAATACCGGAACAAGATCTTCTCGAGAATAATGGGATTGAAAATGATTTGACTTTATGTGATTGTGTTGAAGTTGAAAAGATGTTGAATAAAGAAATGTCTAAAATAGATTACAACGATTCTAATGTAGATGAAAGATTAAGTGTAATTCAAGATAAGTACATAGCAGACATTGAAAAGTGTGAAAAAATAGTAACAGATTTGAGGAATAAAGGGTTGTCTGAACCAGAATTTAATAGATTAATCAATGAATGTAATTAATTCATCAGATAAGAATTTTTAATTGATGAAGTTTTTCATATATTTGCCGACTAAAATTTAAAAAAAATCAAAATGAAAAAATTATTATTATTACCTGCAGTTGCCCTAATGATGGCTTCATGTGGTGGAGTAGATGTTTGTAGCTGTAAAAAAACTGGTGAAGACATGATGGCAGAAATGAAAGATGCTAAAGATGATGATGCTAGAAAAGCTATTGAAGAAAAATACAAAGAAGACGCAGAAGCTTGTAAAAAGATGAGTGAAGAAATGATGGAAGGTCTTGAAGGAGAAGAGCTTCAAAAAAAGAGTGAAGAATTAATGAAAGAAATGGAAGCTTGTAAGTAAGTCTTTTCTCATATCAAAATACTAAAGCCGCTTTTAAGCGGCTTTTTTTATGGGTTAATATTTTTTATTGCAGAAATTAATATCTTTAATGTCTAACCAAATAACTTTGAAATGAAAAAAATTATGATTTTACCACTAGCAGCACTACTAATGGTTGCATGTGGAGAAAAAAAAGATGAGAAAAATCTATATGTGACTGCATGAAAGAAGCAATGAAAGGTGTTGTAGAAGAAGCACCTGCTGGTTGTGAATGGATGGATAAATTAACAGAAGCTGAACAAGAAAAAGAAATGATGTCTGCTATGAAGGATTGCCCAGATATGATGGGGTATTTTATGTTGGGAGAGGATGAAGTAGAATTAGAGGACATGCCTGCACAAGCAATAGAAAATTACGAAGATGTAATGGATGATACTGGGGATGACAGCTGGGAAGAGGCTTTAGATGAATATGAAGACTATGTAGATAGCTATGTATCAATAATGAAAAAGATGAAAGCTAACCCTACAGATATGTCAATATTAGAGGATTATACTGAATTAGCTGAAGCAACTCAGGAGTGGGCTTCTAAAATGGATAATATCTCTCAGAATTTTGGCCCTAATGAACTAAATAGAATGATGAAAATTCAAGCTAAAATAACTAAAGCATTGAGTTCTTATTAAAAGATATTCATTCTGAAATTTGAACTTCTGAGAAAGATAAATGTATTAACGCTTGTTACTATGATGTTGATTTCTTGCGGAGAAAACAATGAAAAAGCTCAAAAAGATGCGGGCTTATAAAACAGTAGTTTTTAAATAAATATTATAAGCCACATAGATAATGTGGCTTTTTTTATGCATTAATTTTATTTTAAACTAGTTCATACTATGATTAATTTATTTTAAAGTCATAGATTTTAATGAAAGAAATTTGTTTTTATTAAAAAAAGTAATCAAATTTGCTGCTGCTTGACCAAATCATATATGAGAAGAGCAAGCGTATGTATAATTTATTAACAATTCAAAAATTTTAAAAAATGAAAAAATTATGGATTTTACCGCTTGCTGCTGTTATGATGGTTGCTTGTGGAGAAACAAAAGAAGAAGAAAAAACAGATGGTGAAGGAACTGAAGCTCCTGCTGCTGATGCTGATGCTGAAGAAGCTCCAGCTGAAGAGCCAGCTGCTGAAACTTGTGGTGGTGATGCTGATGCTGAAGCTTGTGGTGGTGACACTGAAGAGCCAGCTGCTGAAGAGCCAGCTGCTGAAGAAGCTCCAGCTGAAGAGCCAGCTGCTGAATAAGAATTTAGCTTAAAAGAAATATAAAGCCGCTCAACGAGCGGCTTTTTTTATGCCTAAATCTTAATATATTTACCATTATGATTAGGTCATTTTATGATATAGAAGAAAATGAGGAGCAAGATGATCTTGAGTGGACATTATCAAGAAAAGAATTTATTCGTAGCCTTTTAATTGTTGGTCTATCCAGCCAACTTCCAATCATTAATGCATGTTCAGAAATTGGGTTAAACAATGATGAATATTTTAAAAATATAGCCCCCTTAGATCAACGACAGTTTAAAATAATTAGGAAAGTCCAAGATATTTTATTTCCATCAGAAGGGGATGGGCCAGGTGCTTTAGAAGTAAATGCAGACAAATATTTAGTTTGGGTATTGAATGACTCATTGTTAGATCCAAAAGAAAAGAATTATGTAATTAAATATATTGATCAAATAGATAAGTCCGCAAAAGATAGATATGGAGCTTCTTTTTTAGAGTTATCAAAAAAAGAAAGAGAAGATCATATAGCATTTATTGCTAAAGAAAGCTGGGGTAAAAAATGGTTATCCAGAATACTGACTTTAATATTTGAAGCATTATTGTTGGATCCCATATATGGTGGTAATCCTGATAATATTGGATGGAATTGGTTAGGTCATCATCCTGGTCAGCCTAGACCTACAAAAGAAATTAATTACCCTACTATAATTAAATCTACCAATGAAATATGATGTTTGCATAGTGGGTAGTGGCGCTGGGGCCGGACCAATTGCTTTTGAACTTTGCAAGAGTGGTTATAAGGTTTTAATACTTGAAAAGGGCCCTTGGTTTAAAACAGCACATTTTTCTAAAGATGAGATGATAGCTACTAGAAGGGAAATTTTCACTCCTAATCTTAGAGATGAATGCCATGTTTTGGTAAAAAAGAAAAAAGGTCAATGGAATGTCAAGTCTACCTATCAATCTGGAAGAAGCATTTGGAATGGCAATATGGTTGGAGGTTCGTCCAATTTAATGAGTGGTTATTTTCATCGATTAAAACCAATGGATTTTAATTTATTGAGTGAATATGGTGCAATTGATGGTGCTAATGTTGCTGATTGGCCTATTAAATATGAAGATTTAGAACCTTATTATGCAAAAACTGAAAAGATCATAGGGGTGTCAGGCAAAGTAGTAGAGCACTCTATGTTAGAACCGAGATCTACAGAAGATTTTCCATTACCACCATTAGCAGAAAACGTATTTTCTTCTTGGTTGGATAAAGGTGCTAAACAATTAGGTTTTGAGTTGTTCCCAACACCTAGGGCTATACTTTCAAGACCTGTAGAGAAAAGAAAATCTTGTTATTATTCTAATTATTGTGGTAGCTATCCTTGTTCTTCTGATGCAAAAGGAAGCTCAAGAGTGGCTTTGCTAAACGAAGCTTTACAAACAGGTAATCTTACCATTTTACCCAATTCGAAGGTTTTTAATTTAGAAAGTGATGGGGATGGGAAAATAAATAAAGTTGAGTATTATAATTCAAATGGTGAAATAACCAATGCAGAAGCCAGTATTTATGTAATAGCTGCTCAGGCAATAGAATCTTCAAGGTTATTGTTAATGAGTAAGAATAGAGAATTTCCAAATGGAATTTCAAACAACAATGGACAGGTAGGAAAAAACTTACTGTTTTCTGCTGGGGGTGTAGGTTGGGGGCAATTTTATTATAAAGATTTAACAGAAGATCAGGTCAACCTATTAAAAGTACCTGGTTTATTTATTAATAGAGCTTCTCAACAATGGTACGAATTTGATGATGCTGTATTAGGTAAAAAGATTAAAGGAGGTACCATAGATTTTCTTTCTGAACATGCTAATGGGATATCAAAGGCTATTAAACAGAAGAAAGACGACAAGGGTAATTTGATTTATGGAAGAGAGCTAAAGAAGAAGATCAAGACTTATTTTACTGAACAGCGTAAATTTAAATTTGAAGTTTTTGCAGATTGGTTACCCAATGATGACTGCTATGTTTCTTTAGATGATGAAAAATTAGATAAATGGGGTGATCCAGTTGCTAGAGTAAAACTGGGATCACATGATCATAACATTAAGGTAGGTGAATTTTTAGCAGAAAAAGCCGAACAGATTTTCAAAGAATTAGGGATGAATAATATTAGTTCTTCTGTCAGTGGGAACCCTTCCACTAATCTTCAGGCAGGAGGTTGCAGATTTGGCAATGATCCAAAAACTTCAGTATTAGATAAGAATTGTAGGTCTCATGAAGTCAAGAATTTATATATAACTGATGGAAGTTTTATGCCTACTGGCGGTAGCGTTCCTTTTACGTTTACTATATATGCGAATTCTTTTAGAGTAGCAGATGTATTGAAAAAAGAGTTGAAAAAGTTTTAGCTCTTTAATTAAGACCAAACCTTGGTTCCTTCAGTACAATTCTTGCATATATCTATTTCTTTTCGGTTATTAAGGATGCTTTTTCTGAAATCTTGATAAACCTTACTATTCCATATGGTTTTAAAAGAATGGGTTTGAAGGTTTCCGATCTGATGTTTAGCATCTTTATCAAAACAGCAGGGAACTAGCTTACCATCAAAAGTAAAGACACTACTACTCCACATCCTCCAACAATGATTGTACAATTTATTTTTTAGTTTAAAGTTACCATTTTTTGTTTTTTTATACCTAGCGTATTTTTCATTTTCTGGTATTAAGCTGTTTCCCTTTTTATAATCATAGACCTGAGCAGTTTTAAATCGTATCTCATCTACTCCTAATTCTTTACTGAGTTTTTTAGCATCTGATAATTGATCTTCATTGTGTTTGACTACTAAAAATTGGAAAATCACATATGGGGTTTTACTTTTTAACTTTTTCTTCCATTCTAAGATGTTTTTAGTGCCTTCAATTACTTTGTCCAATGAGCCATTTTTACGGTATTTTTCATAAGTCTCTTGTGTTGTCCCATCAATAGAAATAATCATTTTGTCTAATCCAGACAATACAGTTTCTTTAGCTTTTTGAGAAGTCAAAAAATGTGCATTGGTAGAAGTAGAACAATAGATGTCTTTTGTTTTAGCATATTTAATAAAAGAAAGAAAATGAGGGTTGATGTAGGGTTCTCCTTGAAAATAATAATTGATATATAATACATTTTCTTTTATTTGATCTATTATTTTTTTATGTAATTCAAGTGTTAAATTACCAGTTGGTCTAGAAAATGCTTTGAGTCCACTTGGACATTCAGGACACCCTAAATTACAAGCAGTGGTAGGTTCAATTGATACTGCCATTGGATAACCTGAAATTTTACCCACTTTTGTGATTCTTGAGTTTAGAAAACTGACGTACAACTTTACAAGATTAAATGCTCTTTTTAAAGTAAAATGTTTGATCAGTTGATAGTTGTTAGATAAACTCATTATAAATACAAAAATATTAAAAGAATGATATTATTTTTAAGCTTGTTGACAATAGATGTTAAAGAACTAAAGTCATTCTATATAATTTGATAAATTTGACATTTATATCTGAAAAGTAATTATGTGGCAAAAAGTAGCTAATACAATTCTTAGATTTCGATTGGTAATGTTGTCAATATTAGCAATTATCACCTTGTTTTTTGCTTATAATGCTACTAAGGTTACTTTGCAATACGAATTTGCTAGCTTATTACCATCTAATGACCCTACTTTTCAGACCTATGAGAAATTTAAAAAGGATTTTGGTCAGGATGGAATGATGATCGTTATCGCAACTAATGATAATGAATTCTATCAGAAAGATAAATTCAATGCTTGGTATAATATGGGTATTGAACTTAAAAATTTAAAAATGCCTGTTACTAATGGGGGTAAAACAGCTTTTTTACCACCGATAGATTCCATTTTTTCAGAAGCTCATTTGTATAATTTATTTAAAAATAAAGAAGCTAAAAAGTTTGAATTAAGGCCTGTAATGACAAAAGAAATTTCCTCTCAATTGGAGATGGATAGTATTGCTCAAGTAATTCAGAGTTTACCTTTTTATAAAGGGGTCATCAATAAAAGTGAAACTGATATGCATATGATGATGCTCTTTTTAAATAAAGACATCTTTAATTCTAAAGACCGTGGCACTCTTATAGATGACATTCAAGAAATAGCCAAAGGTTATGGAGATCATTTCAATGAAATCCATTTTTCTGGATTGCCATTTATTCGTTCTTTAACAATGAGTAAAGTAAAATCAGAACTTTTTCTTTTTGTTATTCTTGCTTTGTTAGTTACTTCTACGATAATGTTCTTCTTTTTCAGGTCTATTAAGGTAGTATTAATTTCAATGTTAGTAGTGGTTGTTGGAGTAATATGGTCATTCGGTATTATAGGATTTATTGGTTATGAGATTACTATTTTAATGGGATTGATACCACCATTAGTTATCGTTATTGGTATTCCTAATTGTATTTATTTGATTAATAAATATCAACAAGAGTACCGTACTCATGGGAATAAAGCAAAGTCATTGACCCGTGTAATAAGAAAGGTTGGAAATGCCACTTTTTTAACCAATGCCACAACAGCTATGGGATTTGGAACTTTTATTTTTACACATTCCAATATGATGAAAGAATTTGGTGTAGTGGCATCAATAAACATCATCTGTATCTTTTTTATAAGCATATTAATAGTTCCCATTATTTATAGCTATTTAGCACCACCAAACCAGAGACAGACCAAGCATTTAGACAATAAATGGTTAGATAAATCTGTAGATAAATTGGTGTTGATGTCAACTCAATATAGAAGGACTGTATATTTAATTACTATTGCTATAATCCTTGCAGGTTTTTATGGAATGTCTCTTATGCATACATCTGGAAGTATTGTAGATGATCTTCCCAAGAATGACATTGTAGTACAAGATCTTAAATATTTTGAAAAAGAATTAAATGGAATCCTACCTTTTGAAATAGTTGTTGAATCAAAGGACACTATATATAATAAGCTAATCAACATCGACAAGATCCAGAAATTACAAAAAGCAATAAGATCTGAAAATTATTTATCTCAATCATTATCTGTGGTTGATGCAGTAAAATTTTTAAATCAAGCTTTTAAGAATGGAAATCCTGAAAAATTCACTTTAGATGTTTCATCAGCAAAAGGAAAAAAGAATTTCGGAAGATTAGTTAATTCGAAATATTTTAAAAACACTTTTCAATTAGATTCTAATGCAAATAATGGGTTCATTTCCAGTTTTATAGATTCTACTAAAAGAAGAACTAGGATTACCTTACAAGTTGCAGACATTGGTACAGCTTCTATGGATAGTTTAATGGAGAGAGTTCAATTAATTATTGATACGACTTTAAATCCTGAATATTATCATTTGCAAGAAATAAAGAGTTTGCCTAAAAGTGAAAAAGAAGAAGAGCTTGCAAAACTTTATTCTTCTTCTACAGTTATACAAGCTCAAGTTCAGGATTATTTAACAAAAGGTGATGATGAAAGAATAATGGAATTTCCAAGTGATATAAATAGTATAGGTCAACTTTATGGAAAGCAAAACTTTTTATCAGCAGTTGAAGATGCAGTTAAATCTAATTTTCTTTCTACTTCAATGACTGGAACAGGTATTGTTTATACTAAGGGAACTACTTATTTGGTAAAGAATTTATTCATCAGCTTAATGATTGCAGTTTGTGTTGTTGCTATTTTGATGTCTCTTTTATTTAGGTCATGGAGAATGGTATTGGTTTCAATGATACCTAATTTGATTCCATTGATCATTACTTCAGCAATTATGGGCTATTTTGGGATTCCTATAAAGCCATCAACTATTTTGGTTTTTAGTATTGCATTTGGAATTTCAATCGATGATACTATCCATTTTCTAGCTAAGTACAGACAAGAATTAAAAGTAAATAATAACATCAGAAGATCAGCTATTGTAGCAATAAAAGAAACAGGGGTTAGTATGATCTATACATCTATTATCCTGTTTTTTGGATTTTCAATTTTTGTAGCTTCCAATTTTGGTGGAACTCAGGCGTTGGGGATATTAGTTTCAGTAACTCTCTTTTTTGCTATGCTGGCTAATCTTGTTTTACTTCCCTCTTTACTTTTATCTCTTGATAAAATGATAACAACAAAAACATTTAGAGATTATCAAAATGAATTTATAGATAACGATGAGGATATTGAAATAGATGAATTGAAAATTTATAACGAAAAATAATTATGAAAGGAATTATACTTGCAGGAGGGTCAGGGACAAGGCTACATCCTTTAACAATAGGTGTTAGTAAACAGTTAATGCCTGTTTATAATAAGCCCATGATTTATTACCCACTATCAACATTAATGCATGCTGGTATTAGAGATATTTTAATTATTACTACTCCAGATGATCAGGCGGCATTCATGAAATTATTAGGGGATGGTTCTCGATTGGGATGTAATTTTGAATATAAAATTCAATATGAACCCAATGGTCTTGCTCAAGCTTTTGTACTAGGGGAAGAATTTATTGGAAATGACAAAGTAGCTTTAATACTAGGGGATAATATATTTTTCGGATCTGATCTAGGAAAGAAATTAAGGAAGTGTACCGATCCTGAAGGTGGTTTGGTTTTTGCCTATCATGTTATGGATCCTGAACGTTATGGTGTGGTTGAATTTAATAATGAAAATAAGGTGCTTTCTATTGAAGAAAAACCAGCAAAGCCTAAATCTCATTTTGCAGTGCCTGGTCTATATTTTTACAATAATAATGTAGTTGAGATTGCTAAAAACTTAGAGATGAGTCCAAGGGGTGAATATGAGATTACAGATGTAAATAAAGCTTATTTAGAAAAAGGAGAATTAGAAGTGGAGATTATGGAGAGAGGTGTTGCTTGGTTGGATACAGGTACTTTCAGGTCTCTTATTCAAGCTTCTCATTATGTTCAGACAATTGAAGAAAGGCAAGGGCTTGGGGTCGGATGTATTGAAGCTGTTGCTTATACAAGAGGATTTATTAATGATGAGCAATTAGAAAAATTAGCTCAACCACTTATGAAAAGTGGCTATGGAAATTATTTGTTAAGCTTGTTACATTAATCGATTAATATGTTTGAGCATTATCAGTCTGTTATTGATAAAAGAGTTGATGAATTCATCTTAGATAATAACTCAAAAATAGATTTTGAGATCATTCAATATATACTTGAATTAAAGGGTAAAAGAATTCGCCCATCTTTACTTTTATTAGCCGTGGATCTCTTTAATGGGGACATTAATGATACAGTTGATCAAGCTGTAGCAATAGAGCTCTTCCATAATTTTACTTTAATTCATGATGATATAATGGATGAGGCACCCCTGAGAAGAGGGAAACAAAGTGCGCATTTAAAATGGGATTCCAATAGAGCTATTTTAGCTGGAGATATATTATTTGCATATGCAAACTCATTGATGTCTAATTGCTCTGAAAAATACATAAGTAATGTTTTAAAAGTATATAATCAAACAGCTATTGAAGTGTGTGAAGGTCAGCAGATGGATATTGACCTAGAGAATAGATTAGAAGCTGAGATAGATGAATATATTGAGATGATCAGGCTTAAAACATCTGTTTTATTGGCATGTGCGTTGAAAATCGGAGCTATTCTTTCTAATGCTAAACAGAATGACATAGACCTTATTTATGATTTTGGAATGAATTTAGGAATAGCTTTTCAGATTCATGATGATATACTGGATGCCTATGCCGAAGATCTTAGTTTTGGAAAACAAAAGGGTGGGGATATAATTGAGGGGAAAAAAACAGCTCTTTATTTTTTGGCAGTAGCATCTGCAACTAATGAACAAAAAGAGACCCTTAATAACTCTTCAGCTAATACATCGTCTGCCCAACGAGTTGAAACAATTCTAGAAATATATAAAACTCTTAATGTAAAGGAAAAGGCAGGATTACTTCAACAAAAATATTTTAATAAGGCACTACATTCTATAAATGGGTTATCTATAGATGAGACTAACAGAGAAAAGCTGATTTCTTTTGCCAACAGCTTAATGAAAAGAACCTATTGATTATAAATTTGATCAAGTGCTTTATTCAGTTCGTTATATTTAAATTGAAATCCTTCTTTTAATAATTTTTCAGAAGAAACTCTTGACCCATAAAGAAGAATGTCTGCTAATTCACCATATATTGTTTTTAAAACAAATGGTGGCACATTAGGTACTCTTACTTTTTTATTTAGTGCCTTAGCTAATTCGATGGTGAATTCTTTATTTGTTTGATGCTCTGGAGCAACAGCATTATAAACACCCTTCATTTTTTCATTTTTCAGGGATTCAATAAATAAATTCACAGTATCATCTAAATGGATCCAAGGCATGTATTGTTTTCCAGATCCAATAGCAGACCCAATCCCTTTATTTATAAAGGATGACAATTTAGGTAGTGCGCCTTCTTTTTTATTTAGTACGATTCCTAGCCTGAGTTTTACAACTCTAGAATTAGTTTCGAAAAGATCAGCGGCTTCTTCCCATTGTACACAGCACTCCGCTATGAAGTCTTTATAAGCAGGCTCCTTTTCGTCAAATATTTTATCAATAGTTTGAGCTCCATAGTATCCAGTTCCAGATGCAGATATAAATGCTTTTAATGGAAGGTTAAGCTCATTTACCTTTTCATGCAAAAGACGTGTTGTATAAACTCTGCTTTTTACAATGAACCGCTTTCTTCTCATGGTCCATGGTTTATCTGCAATCCCAGCTCCTGCTAAATGAATGATATGTGTAACATCTTTAAAACATGAAGTATCGATCTGTTTTTTTTCCCAATCCCATTCATATGTCTTAACGCCAGCTAATGAATTACAGTTTCTAGTTAAATGAACTACTGAAATATCTTGCTTTAATAATTCATGAGTTATTGACCTTCCAATTAAACCTGATCCACCTGTAATTAATACTTTCATCAGCGTGTGTTTTTTGCGTAAAAATAAATTTTCCCATTGAATATTATCTATTTGTTGAAGACAAAGTCCTAATTTTAAATGAACAAAATGGATATTATAGCTTATAAAGGATTTTTAATTACTGATGATCAAGTATTAAAAAGAGTAATTAACCAATTAAATAAAGACTTAGCACTTTCTGGTCTAAGCTACAGGTTTTCAGATAATATCAATTTTAATTCATTTTATAAAGAATTGATGGATTGGATAGAAATCTCTATAATAAAGAATGAAGCATTGTTTATTGGCTTTTTATATCGAGTTGACATTAAAGATCAAGAATTAAATAAAAACAAACAATTCGATATTGAAAATTTAGCAAAATCTGTTTTAAAAAGGGAGCTTCAGAAAATTATTTTAAGAAGTAAAATAGAATAAGATCAAATAAAAATAAAAAATGACATTTTCTCGAGAATAGGGGTTGATTAAAATACTAAATTTGTGCTCCTGAATAATTAAATTAAATGGATAAGCATTCCTATATGAGTAATACTGAGGCTTCAGTAGTTGAAGATCTTTATAATCAGTACAGTAAAGATGAATTTTCAGTAGAAGAAGGTTGGAGAAATTTTTTCAATGGATTTGAATTTGCTAGAAAGAATTATGATGAAGATCCAGGAGAGATCCCTTTAAATGTTCAGAAAGAGTTTATGGTAATAAGAATGATCAATGAATACAGAAGTAGAGGTCACCTTTTTACTAAAACCAATCCTGTTAGAGAAAGAAGAAAATATTCTCCTTCTTTGAAATTCACGAATTTCGGTTTAGAAGAAGCAGATATAGATAAAGTGTTTCAGGCTGGAGAACAAATAGGAATTGGCCCTGCTACTTTAAAAGATATTATTGCTCATTTAGAAGCCACTTATTGTGAATCTATTGGTATTGAATATCAATATATTCGACATCCAAATCGTGTTAAATGGATTAGGGAGAGAATTGAGCTAAAGAATAGACCAGTGCTTTCTAAAGATCAGAAGGTTCATATAATGCATAAGCTAAATCAGGCCAATGTTTTTGAACAGTTTTTACAGAAAAAATTTGTTGGGCAAAAAAGGTTTTCAATTGAAGGAGCAGAATCTTTGATCCCTGCTTTAGATGTGCTTATTGAGAAAGGTGCAGAAATGGGAATTAGTGAATTTGTTTTGGGAATGGCACACAGAGGAAGGTTAAATGTATTGGCCAATATATTCAACAAAACCTATGAAGAGATCTTTAGTGAATTTGAAGGGAAGATCTATGATGAAGACAGTCTTTTTGATGGAGATGTTAAATATCATTTAGGATACACTTCAGAATCTAAAACAGATAGTGGACATGAGGTGAAATTAACTTTGTCTCCTAATCCATCTCATTTAGAAGCTGTTGACCCTGTTGTAGAAGGTATTACAAGAGCTAAGATTGATACTGAATTGGATAAAGATAACTCAAAGATTGTTCCTGTTTTAATTCATGGAGACGCTGCGATAGCTGGGCAGGGAGTTGTCTATGAGGTGATTCAGATGGCTCAGCTTAATGGATATAGAACAGGAGGTACTCTTCATATTGTTATTAATAACCAGGTAGGGTTTACAACTAATTATTTAGATGCTAGATCTAGTACCTATTGTACAGATGTTGCTAAATCTACTTTATGTCCTGTCTTTCATATTAATGGAGATGATGTTGAAGCTGTAGTACAAGCAATGCAAATAGCTTTACAATACAGACAGGAATTTTCAAGAGATGTATTTATTGATTTACTATGCTATAGAAAATATGGTCATAATGAAGGAGATGAGCCTAAGTTTACTCAACCCCAACTATATAAAGCGATTGCTAAACATCCAAACCCTAGAGAGATCTATTTAAAAAAGTTGGTAGATGAAAAAGTCATTAGTAATGATGAGGGGAAAGATATGGAACTCGAATTTGATTCTATGCTTCAAGATAGATTGGAAGAAGCTAAGCAGATCCAGAAAGCAAAAGTGACTAACTTTTTAGAAGAAAAATGGAAGCCTTATAAAAAGGCCAATGAAAAGGACTTCTTAAAATCTCCTGAAACTGGAGTACGTAAAGAGCTGTTGTTGGAGCTTGCTAAAAAGATGAACTCATTACCTGAAAACAAAAATTATTTCCGTAAGATCATAAAATTATTCAATGATCGTTTAAAAATGCTAGAGAACGATAGTTTGGATTGGGCGATGGGAGAACTATTGGCTTATGCTACTTTATTGGAAGAGGGACATGCTATAAGGATATCTGGGCAAGATGTTGAAAGAGGAACGTTTTCTCATCGTCATGCAGTTGTAAAAACAGAAGATACTGAAGAAGCAATAATTCCTTTGAATACTTTGTCTGAAGGTCAGGGTGAATTTACAATTTATAATTCTCTCTTATCTGAGTATGCTGTATTGGGTTTTGATTATGGTTATGCTTTTAATTCCCCTGAAGGACTAACTGTTTGGGAAGCTCAATTTGGAGATTTTAATAATGGAGCCCAAATCATTATAGATCAGTTTATTAGTTCTGCTGAAGATAAATGGGGGACACAAAATGGTTTAGTGATGTTATTGCCTCATGGTTATGAGGGAATGGGGTCAGAACATTCATCTGGAAGATTAGAAAGATTTTTGCAATTATGTGCAGAAGAAAATATTCAGATAGCCAATTGTACTTTGCCAGGAAATTATTTTCATCTATTAAGGAGACAGCTTAAAAGGAAATTTAGAAAACCCTTAGTCGTATTTACCCCCAAAAAATTATTAAGGTATCCTAGAGCGACTTCTAGTATAAATGAATTTATTAAAGGAGGTTTTAAGGAAGTCATTGATGATGAGAGTAAGGATTTAAATGATGTTGCAGCGGTAGTTTTATGTTCAGGAAAGTTTTATTACGATCTTATTGAGGCAAAAGAAGAAAAAGAGATTACCAATATGGCTTTTGTAAGGGTTGAACAGCTCTATCCATTTCCTGAGAAACAGCTCAAAGATATTATTGCTAAATATGGAAAATCCTGTCAATATATTTGGGCTCAAGAAGAACCAGAAAACATGGGTGCATGGTCATATATGCTTCGAATGTGGAAATTTAGTTCATTGATTTGCTGTTCTAGACATGTGTCAGCAAGTCCAGCTAGTGGATCTCCAAAAGTGCATGAAATTAGACATAATGAGATCATTAAAAAAGTAATGAGTTATTCATCAAAAAATAAATAAAAAGATGTCAGTTCTAGAAATGAAAGTTCCAAGTCCAGGTGAATCTATTTCAGAAGTTGAAATTGCTGAATGGATGGTAGATGATGGGGATTATGTAGAGAAAGACCAAACTATTGCAGAAGTAGATTCTGATAAGGCAACTTTAGAATTGCCAGCTGAAGAAGCAGGAATCATTACACTAAAAGCTGAGGTTGGTGATGTAGTGGAAGTTGGACAGATAGTTTGTTTAATCGATACTTCAGCTGAAAAGCCGGAAGGATTTCAATCAGCCCAAAAAGAAAGTATATCTGAAGATAAATCACAGGAAGCTCCTAAAGAAACAAAACAACAAGAACCAATAGTACAGTCAGATTCATATGCTTCTGGTCATCCAAGTGTCGCTGCTAAAAAAATGATTGAGGAGAACGAATTGGCTGCTGAATTAATTCAGGGATCAGGAAAGGATGGAAGAATTACAAAAGGGGATGTAATGACAGCATTAAGATCCGGTGCTGCTAGAACAGATCGCCAGAGTGAATCAAAGAAGATGAGCATGCTTCGGAGAAAGATCGCTTCTAGATTAGTGGCTGTTAAAAATGAAACAGCTATGCTAACCACTTTTAATGAGGTGGACATGAAGCCCATAATGGACCTAAGAAAACAATTCAAAGATGAATTCAAGGAGAAATATGAAGTTGGATTAGGATTCATGTCTTTCTTCACTAAAGCATGTACAGAATCATTATTAGAATTTCCTGAGGTGAATTCAATGATCGATGGCGATCATATGGTTTCCTATAATTATGCAGATATAGGGATTGCAGTAAGTTCACCTAAAGGATTGATGGTTCCAGTTTTAAGGAATGCTGAAAAAATGAATTTATTAGAGATTGAATCAACCATTAAATACCTGGCAACTAAAGCAAGAGATGGTAAGATTTCCTTAGATGAGATTACAGGAGGCACTTTTACTATTACTAATGGAGGTGTATTTGGATCTATGTTAAGTACTCCTATTATTAACCCTCCCCAATCGGCTATTTTAGGGATGCATAATATTGTTGAAAGACCTACTGTTGTAAACGGAAAGGTGGAAATAAGGCCTATTATGTATTTAGCTTTATCTTATGATCACAGAATTATTGATGGTAAAGATAGTGTTGGGTTTTTGGTGAATGTTAAAGAGATATTGGAAAATCCAATTGAAAAAATCTTTAATTCAAAAGATCCTAAAGAAGTACTTTTTAATTATTGACCTCTTTTTGCATTTTACTCATTAATTCTTCTGCTCTTTTAGTGTAAAATCCTTTTCCTTGAATAATCTTGTTTAAAGTTTCAATACATGCAGACTTGTCGTTCTTTTCATATAAAGAAATGGCTTTGTACCAGTTGGCTTCTTCATAAAAAGTATTGTATTTATGTTCAATACAGCTATTAAAATGTGCTATTGCGCTGTTCAATTGATTGATGTTGTAATAGCATAAAGCTCCATAGAATAAGGCATTAAGGTCTTTTGGATATTGCTCAAGTATTACTTTGTATTTTTTAAGTGCTGCTTTGAAATTATTATTTCTGAATAATATCATGGCCTCTAATAAATAGTCATCATAGGAGATTTCTTTAATGATCGTTTGAACATCTCCTATAGTTACTGAACTTTTATTTTCTGCTGATGCAGGAAGTCCTGATAATTTAAATTCTGTTGTAGTGATCTTCTCGGTATGTAATGCCTTATAATTTACAGTGAGTAACTCCTTTACATATTTTACAGAAATATTGCTAATAGAAACAGGCTCATTACTTAAAGAAATTGTAGTATTTATTTTTACGGCTTCAATGGATTTCATTTTAATAATTTCTTCAACTTCCGATTCCATTTCAAAGGTGTTGTTGTTGGTTTCATTATCTATAGTGATAGGAGTAGATAGGACTATTTCTGAAGCATCAACCATTTCATCTGCAGGTAATATTGAGGATTTGTCTATATCTTGATCTGAAAGCTCTTTAACTAATGGTTGACTTTTACTTTCAATATCAGGATTTACAATTGTTTGTTTTTTTGTGATTGTATTTTCTTTATTCATTAATTGATTAATGGTAAAAACAGCACCAGAGACTATACATACTGTGACTAATATTATTGTATAATTTGATTTCCATAGTTTTCCAGAGTTATTAATTTGAGAATTGATCTTTTGCTCAACGCTATTAAAATCTTCAATTGCATTTGGATTAGATTCAAACCCTTCCATGGCTTCTTGTTCAAATTCATTGTCAAGCATTTTTTCTTCAATTGCTCTTTTTTCTTCATCAGAAAGTTGACCAATTGAATAATCCTTTATCTCTTTTTTGGAGAGTGTATCCTTTTTACTGAATATGTTTTTTAGTCCATTCATTTTTTATTAATAAGGATTAATTTGAGGTTTCTTTTGCCATTTTGAAGCTCACTTTTTACTTTTTTGATGTCCCATCCTGTTTCATCAGTAATTTGAGCATAGGATTTTTCATTTAAATAAAACAGTTTAATAGCTCTTTGCTGATCTGGTTTTAGTTTGTTAACTGCTTTTTCAATTTCATTTAATTGAACTTCTTTATTTATTTTTTCATTGATCTCATCTTCATTTTCTTGGATGTTTTGAAAAACAGCTATGTTAACTTCATCATTTTTATTTTTCCTTAATTTCATTAAGCAATGATTCTTTGTGCAGCTGTAAAGCCAGGATTTAGGATATGTTATTTCACTCGTGGTCATGTCTTTCATTGCTTTTTCAAAAATCTGCATAGTGGCGTCTTCAGCTTCTTCTTTATTTTTAAGGTATTTAAGACAGACTCCAAATACCAGGTGGGAATATCTATTAAAAATCTGTCCATAATACTTTATATTTTTTGATTTTTGATAGCGAACTACTAATTCTTTATCTGATAGTTGGTCAATATTTTCATGTTTAAATAGCAATCTATAATAAAGGTCGTTATTTGAATTGTAGATATCAAAAGATATTGGTTTTTAATATTCGCCAAGTGCTATAGCCGCTTTTCTTTCTCTGTATAAGTCGAAAAAGCTTTTAGTTTGAAGTATTACAACACCACCTGTAACATCACCATACATAGCTGGCACACCTCCTGTATATACAGTTATTGACTGAATGGCACTACCTGGAACGCCTTGCAAGTTCTTTGTTTTAACTCCATCTACAAAATACTGAACAGCATCACTTCTAGAACCTCTTATATACACCTCTCCATTACCACCTACTGCAATTCCCGGAGCAGCAATTTGTAATAGTGTAGCTGGATCTCTTAGAGCAGGGCTATGCTTTAATTCTTTGGCGTCAATAATGTTGGCAGTTGGGTTTTCAGGATCAATCAAATCTATTCCGTTAGTTTCAACAGTATATGAAGGTAATGTGTCATTGGTGTGTTCAACTAAGAATTGAGCATCCAAGAATTTTATTTTGTTGGGTTGCACCTTAACAGATGTTATTTTCTTTGTTTGCATACCCATGAATGAAATAGTTACAGTATAAGTGCCAGGATCCAATGGTTTAATGGTGAATTTACCATCATAATCAGTTGCCTCTCCAATTTTAGTATTTCCTACTTCTACATATACACTTGCGCCTGGAACAGGGGAAAGGTCATCTTTAAAAAATACTTTTCCTTTAATCTCCCCTGGAGTGTTTTGAGAGAAAAGAGTGGTACTAAATAAGAGGATGATTAATAGATTGATTTGCTTTTTCATAGTTGTAATTTTTATGGTTTGTTATTTAGATGCACGATATAAAAAATTCCATAAAAAAAGCCGCATTATTTAATGCGGCCTCAGTAGATCAAAATATTTTATGTTATTGAATCAATAACTTTTTAACATGTTCTCCTATGTTTAGGATGTAATTTCCTTTAGAAAAATTTTGAAGATCAATTATATGATTTCCTTTAGCGAAATTTTTATTATAACAAGTTTTCCCCGAAAGATCTGTAATTTTAATGGTAGCATCCATTTGTAATTCCATATTTAATAAATCTTTAGCTGGGTTAGGATAATAGCTAAAACGAACTAAATCATTTTCTCCAATAGTTGTTATTTCATCAATATCATCTATATCTCTTGGGAGTATCTTAAAGTTACTGAAGCTATAATCTACAAGCCCTGTTACATTGTATATATTATTTAGTGTAGGTGTAAAAGGGAAGAAAAAATCATCCACATTACAAGGACCAGATCCATCATTAATAATCCATTCTCCAAAACCTGCATTGTCATTGGTGCAAGTAGCAGTGTTAACGGTTACCAGACAACCTTCATATTCTTCACTTGCTGCTTGTAATGAAGAAACGAGGTTTGAAGAATATGTATTTCCTGAAGAAACAATTACTAGAGTATTTACATTTTTTAATTCAGTTAAATTGAAATATTCATCTACTTCACAACTAATTGTGATAGAGTCTCCTTCTGTTACATTAGATAATGTATCATATACATATATGCCACTCCATTCTCCCTCTCCACTTTGTAAATAATAAGTGTTGTCTGCTCTTACATAAGTTACAATTCCTCCAGTATTTATTTGCTGGCCCATATAAGGTGAATCTGCTGGATTTGCAGTAGTGAATTGAATATCATAAATAGAAACTGTTGTAGGGTTAGCGCCTCCTTCAGAAATAAGAATATCATCTATTTCATAAGTGCTTCCATCAGAAGCTCCTCCCGTATATTGAAAAGCTATAGTTGTTGTGCTTGGAGAAGAAGATATAAAAGGACTAAGATCTAAATTTCCAGAATTGACAAAATTCCAGCTAGAAATATCCGAATCCATGTTCAATTGAGCAGTAATATCAGTCCATGATGGTGCGCTAACTGTTTGAACTATAATAGTACCAGTCATGCCAAAACTAGCATGGGGGTCACATTGAAATTCATAAGTGCCTGCAACAGTGAAAACAAATTGATAAGTCCAACCGGATCCGACAGAATTTCCAAAACTCTGAGGGTTGTTGGGAAAGGTAGTTGTAGTCCCATTTACATTATGACTTCCACTTGTGTTAATCCAGGTAACGGTGTCGCCCACATTAATAGTAATACTAGAAGGACTCCATGAAGTTCCAGCTGTAGAAATTGTATAATTAGCTGGAGTTACTGTGATGTAATCTGTTGAGATATATACTTTAAGGTCATCACCAGCAAATCTTTTTACATTTTCAAAATTAAGCTGTGGAGTTGATGCAGTTGAAAGGTCGATCAAAGGACTGATTAACCAGGTTTCCATTGGACTATTTGTTGCAGATGTAGCGTTGTAATTAGAAACTTTCGCAAACGCATCACCGCTAAAATCGTCATGATACCAATCATAACCATCTGGATGTGCTGTAATGATTTCAGTATTCCAAGCGTTATTTTGAGTTAATGATCCTCCTGAAGGTTCAAAATCTTCAGTGAAATAGGTTTGAGCTGAAATTCCATAAAATAGGAATAAGCTAACTAAAATAGTAAGGGTGTTTTTCATGTTTTTTTATTTTATTCTTGAATTATAATATCATCTACTTCCCATGTGCTGCCGTCACTTGAGCTTCCTATGTATTTATACGCAACATAAGTATTTGCTGAAATATATGGCTGTAAATTAACATTACCTGAATTGACCCAAGAGAAAAAACCAGTTGATAAGGTAAAGGATTCTTGAAGCCATGTTGCTGTTGAGGGAGCACTTGTGCCATCGTAGTCTGTTGATACATAAAGCTCTAAAGGGTCACCAAGATAGCTATATGCATTTTCAAAATTCAAATAAGGATTAGTAGTTGAAGAAAGGTCAATGGCAGGTGAAATTAGCCAGGTTTCACAAGGGTCATTCCCAGAGCCGTTGTAGTTAGAAATACTTCCATATGGGTCTGGAGCTCCTCCTGCTGTTGAGGTTTCCCAACTAATAGAACCAGAAACATTATAATTGGTCCATCCTCCTGAAGTTACAGATCCATCATCAAAATTCTTACTTAATATAGCACCTGATCCACCTCCTCCTGTGCACCTGGTATTAGTAAAATCAACTTCATTAATGTCTCTAATGTAAAGCTGAATATCAGAACCGAAAACGCCAACTATTGCAATAATAGATCCATTATCTGAAGGAAGTGTGTTGTCTGCAAAATTAGCGTATCCACTTGTTCTTACTAAAATAGTATTGCCACTGCAGTCAGTAAGTGTTCTGTTTTCACTGAATTGATTAATGGCATCGGCATAGCTATATCCTAGCTCAGCACTTATAAATTCAACATCATTTAATTGTACTAAATAACCCTGAAGTGCAGGAGAGATCTGATTTACGGAATAAGTTGTTGGTGTAATGTGTTTTTGAGTAGCCTGTTTTACAATATTTTTGTCTACATCTACAGAGTCAATCTGTATCATTCCACTATATTCACTAAGAACAGTTCCATTTAAATTAATCCTTATAGAATCACCAATATACAAACCTCCAGATGCTAATAACCTTAAACGAATTGCACCAGATGCATCTTGTATGTAAGCTTCTTTGTAAAAGTTCCCATCAGTTTCTTCAGTGGTTACATTTGCGTAAATATTATAATCTTCTGTAATAGAAAGATCAGTACCGGTATACATAGCTTTAAGATCTGCAATAGTAATAACACTTCCTTCAGGAATTTGTGTTATTGGCGGCTCATCATATTTTTTTCTGCAAGAAACATGGATCAAGACCGTACTAATAATAAAAATAGATGATAAAATTTTAATGTTATTATGTTTCATATTTTTTAAAATAAATAGCTGAGCATGGCAAAATAAGTAAGGCCATACATGTATCCATATTTATTAGGAAACCGGCCTATATCTGCAATGTCATATCTAAGTTGTTCAAATCCACCAGTTCTAAAACTGGTATTGTTCAGTACATTATTAATATTAATATTCAATCTTATATAAGAGTTGTACTTGTAAATTTTCCAGCTTTTTCCTCCATAAATATTCAATGTAAACCCATTCTCCAATTGCTCAGGAGCTAGAATGTTCTCTATTTGAGGGTCTCCAATTGCATATGACGTAAGGGCTTCTTCGGTTCTTCTGTCTGGATTGGGACCGAGAAAAATATCTGCAAAGTAATTGATGTTAGCACCTGCATACCAATATTTAGGTGCATTGTATTTGATTCCGAATGAAGAAGCAGTTTGAGGCATTCCTCCAATTTTATAATTTTTTAAATAGATGATTTTGTTCTCTGCAATTATTTCTTGAGAATTATCTCTTGTGATTGTGGCGATAGGACGAGAATTGTATAAGTAATCACCTATTGTGAAAGCTCCATTGACTTGCCATGAAGAAGTAATGTTTGCTTGAATTCCAAATTCAATTCCTGTAAAAAGCTGATCGACATTGGTCATCATGTAATTGACAAAAGTCCTGTACTCATCATGGTAAAAGGAACGTGCCCATGTTTGATCATTGACTTGAGTGTAAAATCCAGTAATTCTTCCTTTTATATTAGGTAGTCTGAATATATAGCTTGCATCAGCTGAAATAATTTCAGTACTTTCTAAATTAGGAACGATCTGATCTCGAGTTCTTGGTGAAACATATGCATTTCTTGCAAAAGGAGCTTTAGTACTATAAATACTATTAATGGAAATTAAATGTCTTCCTGTTATTTTATAAAGTAAGCCAATTTTAGCTCCAAAATTGGTAAAGTTATTTTTTTCAGATTCGCCTAAAGAATTATCAGGAAATCTTCCATTTTGCATTTTTCCATCTCTCCAGAAGGTGGTGTTTGATCCTGTTAGACCAACATAGGCCTCTATTTTACGAGAAGTGTAATCTAATTGAGTGAAAAGTTCATATTTATTAATATGAAGATCATAATCATATCCAAACTTCTCTCCATTTTCTATTACATTGTTTGTGTTCTGTAAATCGTTTTGGGCCGCATTTTCATCTTCGAAATCTTGTTCTGCAAATTGATCTACATCTATCCAGAAATCACCTCCTAAAAGGTCGTCCATCAATTTATAATTATGACTAGTGTAATTATCTATATTGATCCCAGCAGTTAAATAGAAATGGTCATTAATGTTGTTATTATAAAAAGAGTAGATCCCAAATTGTCTTGGATCTAATCTATATTCTTCAATAATATATTTGGATCGATTTCCTGTAATAGATTCTCCTGCTAATCCATTGGCGTTGTTTATTGTGTATAGGTTTTTGTAGTTGGCATTATATAAGCCATCCCAATCTATTTGGGAAATTGTAGCATTTTGAGATTCCCAATCATTAGTCACTTGTGCCATCATTGTTGGATCATCAATATAATAGCTAGGAAGGTATTTGTAATAATCAGGTCTTGGATCTTTAGCGTCATACCAATTTAAATTGGTGTTTCCTGTTCTTCCGAAAACAGAATATGCTGTAGTTGATATTTTTGATTGGTCATTAATTTTCCAATAGTGAGAAAGAGAAACGTATGGTTTATGATTATCTCTAATTCTTGCGTTCCTTTTTTTCTGAGTACCATCAGATTGTGTTTGGTAACCCCAATAAGGATTGTAAAAATTATCTCCTGTAAGGTCATATGTTTCTTGTATAGCAATTCCTTGTCTTCCTTGAACAGTTGGAGCAGCAAATCCAGCTAGACTTAAACTATGAGAACTATTTATTCTTTTTTCAATTGCAAGTAAATAGCTCATAGCATTATAATAGGTGCCAGAAACATATCCTTCATCAGACCATCTTGATGAAAAACAAGAAGAGAAAGCCCATCCTTTTTTTGTTAACCCAGAATTATAAGAATACATTAATCTATTTCTATAAGCTCTGTTGGTTGATGAATAGGAGATGCGATGTCCTTTTCTTTTATCAGTAGGTCTTAATGAGATAAATGAATATCCTCCTACACCACCAAATGTTTTATGAGATGAGGAAATCCCATTTCTTACTTCTGGGTATCGAGTCATGTCATTTAAACCTCCCCAGTAACTCCATATAGCCCAACCATTTTCAGGATCATTAACTGGAATGCCATTAAGCAATAATGAGGTGTGTTCGGAACTATATCCTCTAAATCTGAACCTTGCAGCACTGAAATTGAACCCTGCTTGAGAAGTATAAACATCTCTTGAAGATTGAAGAAGCCCGCTTACATCTTGTGATTGAGAATCATTTTCTAATAGATCTGCTCCAGTTGTAAAAACTGGAATAAGATTTGATAAAGAATCATTAATTGCCGTTGAATCTGTTTGACCTTGGACGGATAAACATGTTATTAAGAAAGAGAAATAAAATATTTTTTTAATGAACTTCATATTAGTTAAAACAATATATATTTGTTATGCAAACATAACAACGGAAAACAAAATTAATATAATAACAATATCTTTTACGTGAGCTACTTTAAATCTTCATTATTGTTTTTTTACTTTTTTATTTCATGTATTATATACAGTCAGGAGCTTGATAATAATAAACAATATGAAGTTGCTTGTTTTGGTTTTTATAACCTTGAAAATTTATTTGACACTATAATTGATCCTGATACTAATAAGATATTACAGGATGATTTTTCTCCCCATAGTCAAAAGCAGTGGAATACTAAGAAATATTTTCATAAGCTAAATAATATGGCTGATGTGATCAGTCAATTAGGGGTTACTTCTTTTTCCCCAGATGGTGTGTCCGTTCTTGGTGTATGTGAAATAGAAAATAAAAATGTTTTAGAAGACCTAGTCGCTAATAAAAAGATAAAGAATAGAAACTATCAAATAGTACATCACGAAGGGCCAGATCGTAGAGGAATTGATTGTGGATTATTATATAACCCTAAATACTTTACTGTTGAATCAAGTAAATCTTTTAGATTGAAGATGCCAGATGATCCTGATTTTGCTTCAAGAGATCAACTCTTGGTTACAGGTGAATATTCTGGTGAAAGAGTTCATTTTATAGTATTACACTGGCCATCAAGAAGGGGAGGGGAAAAGAAAAGTAGACCCAAAAGAATTCAAGCAGCTATCCTATCAAAATCTATAGTGGATTCTATCCTTAAAACTGAAACTGATGCTAAAGTTATTATAATGGGAGACTTGAATGATGATCCAATTTCACCTAGTGTCAAAGAATTTCTAAAAGCTAAAGGTGAGACAAGCAACTTTAAAGATGGAGAGATGTTTAATTGTATGATGAGACATTTTAAAAATGGGATTGGCACATTGGCTTACAGAGATAATTGGAATCTTTTTGATCAGTTTGTTTTAACACCATCCTTAATTGCTCAAAATAGTTCCTATAAATCCTTTAAATTTTATACTTCAAAAATTTACAACAAGGAGTTTTTGAAGAACCAAGAAGGAAATTTCAGAGGCTATCCTTATAGAACTTATGTTGGCTCTACTTTTATGGGGGGATATAGTGATCATTTTCCGGTATATGTACTACTTGTAAAAGAAATCGAATGAACATGGGTTTTAAGAGTTTTGTTGCTACAATTTTTTGTTTTACATTTTTACAGATATATTCTCAGGATACATTGAAGATTATGTATTATAATTTATTGGATTTTCCAATTTCTCAACCAGATAGAATTGATACATTAAAAAAAATATTGGTTCATGTTAAACCAGATGTTTTAGTAGTGAATGAATTAACTTCTTTTGGAGGGGGTGTGCAAATCAAGGATAATGCACTTAATGTAGGGGGTGTTAATTATTATGAATCTGCCCTTTTTTATGATGGACCAGATACAGATAATTTATTGTTTTATAATTCAAATAAATTAGGATTAGCTTCACAATATCAAATTCCTACCGTTTTAAGGGATATTAGTGAATATAAAATGTATTATAAAGAGCCAGGAATGTCTTCGTTAACAGATACTACCTATCTTTATTTTTATTCACTTCATTTAAAAGCAGGTAGTCAGCAAAATGAAATGGATCAACGTTATGTTGAGGCGCAGGCTTTGAAAGCATATCTTGACAATAATAACAGAACCGATAATTTATTTGTAGGAGGAGATTTCAATTTTTATGAAAATGGAGAACAGGGATGTCAGGAAATCCTTACAGGGGGAGCAGTTGTTTTAAATGATCCAGTTAATAAAATGGGATTATGGCATACTAATTTTGGGTATAAGGCTTATCATACTCAAAGCACAAGAATGAATCAAGGCTATGCAGGAGGTGCTGGTGGCGGCATGGATGATCGTTTTGACTTTATTTTTACTACTAGTGATATCCTAAATGGGAGCTCAGGAGTATTATACTTAGATGGTACTTATGAGGCTTTTGGACAGGATGGAAATCATTATAATGGAGATATTCATATACCCAACAATACAGCTGTTTCACAAGATATTGCAACAGCCCTTTTCTATATGAGTGATCATATACCTGTTTGTATGCAAGTTATTTTAGGGGGTGACGTTGCTGTAATGGAGCAAAATGAGTTGATTAAAACAGCTTTCTTAAACAATGAGAATGAGTTAAATATTTTTTTAAATAAAAATGTTAAAACACTGGAAATTAAAATATTAGACATGTCTGGTCAGCTGATTATGAATAATAATTACTTTTACAGCTCTGAAATTAAAATGCAATTGAATGAAATTCCATCTGGAATTTATTTAGCAAGTGTATTGGCAGACGGTAAATTTTCAACTTTTAAATTTGCTTTAATTAAAAATTAAATAATAACACAATAAACAATAAAAATGAAAACAATTAAATGGACACTTAAAACAGCAGGTTTTTTATTAATGGTATCTATGGTGATGGTATCGTGTAAAAAGAAAAAAACGGCTCCTACTTTAACTTTGAATGGCGATACTCAAATTACTTTGTGCCTAGGTGATACATATACAGAAGCTGGTGCTTCTGCAATAGATGCTTATGGTGATAATGTTGATGTAGTAATAACTGGTGATGTTGATGTAAATACAGCAGGGACCTATACAGTTACTTATTCTGCAACAGATAAAAATGACAATGTTACAACTGCACAAACAACAGTTTCCGTTGAGATGTGTGCAAGTAGCTTAATGGGTGATTATACTGTATCTCATGATTGCACCATTGATGTTGTTGTTACAACTGTTGATATATGTTCTGATAATCAGTCAGTAATACCTGGTTCATCAGAAAATGAATTTATTATTGACAACTTCAATGATTTCATTACTCAATTAACAGCTTCTGTAGATGGTTCAACTATTACTATACCTTCAAACACTTTTAATGTGGGTGGTATAATTGATATAACTATTTCTGGAGTTGGAACTGTTAATGAAACAGGTACTGAGATGGTAATAGATTATGCATATGATGCAGGATTAGCTGGAAGTGGAACTTGTACTGCGACTTACACAAAATTATAAGATCTATTTATATAAAACTTTTAAGGCCTCTTATGAGGCCTTTTTTTTTGAAATTATTTTAGAAAGTCCATTATGAGCTGATAAAAATCTATTGGATTTTCAGCATGAAGCCAATGACCTGCATTATAGATAGTTTCAATTTCACTATTTGGGAAATAATACATAAGGTCATTAAAATCTGACTCTTCAATATAATGGGATTTTTCTCCTTTTAGAAAAAGAGTAGGCGTTAGCACAATTTCAGTAGGAATCTCTGATAGTATCATTTTCATGTTTTTGATGATAACAGGTAAATTCATTCTCCATGCAAGTTGTCCTTTTTCTATCCAATAAAGGTTTTTTAATAAAAACTGAAGAAGACTTTCTTCTACTACATAATTAGATAAAATTTCTCTTGCTCCATTTCTTGATTTTATTATATTAAGATCTATAGCAGATAATCCCTGTATAATTTTATCATGGTGCATTGGATATTCTTTTCTACCTATATCTACAATTATTAGTTTTGAAATAGATGAGGGATATTTTTGTGAAAACCTCATGACTGTTTTTCCGCCCATTGAATGACCTAATAAGGTAATGTCATTTAAATTTTCATTTTCAATCAATTCATTAAGGTCATCAGCCATCAAGTCATAATTAATGTTTTCATCATGAGGAGAGTGACCATGATTTCTCTGATCTATTAAATAAACTGTAAAATATTCACTGAATTTTTTGGCTAACGTTTGCCAATTATCAGAAGATCCGAAAAGTCCATGGAGTATTAAAAGTGGTTGTCCTTGTCCAAATTTTTTATAATGTAATTTCATGGTCTATTTAATTCATTGAGGTACTTGCCAACAGTAATTTCCATCCCATAAATTAGCGCATCTGAAATTAGCGCATGCCCAATAGAGACTTCTTTAAGACCTTTAATATTTTTAGAAAAATAATTTAGGTTTATTAGGTCTAGATCATGACCGGCATTAATCTCAATATCCAACTCATTGGCTTTTAAAGCTGCATTTATAAAGGGATCAATCGCTCTTTTAGGATCTATTAGATATTCTTTTGCATAATTCTCAGTATATAGCTCTATTCTGTCAGTTCCTGTTTCAGCTGCTCCTGCTACTATATTTTCTTCAGGATCAACAAAAATAGAGGTTCGAATACCTTTTTTTTTAAAGACTTCAATTATTTCGATCAAGAATTTTTTTTCAGTAAATGTATTCCAGCCATGATCTGAAGTGAGCTGGTTATTACTGTCTGGTACTAATGTGACTTGTTCAGGTAATGTATCTAATACGAGTTGAACGAATTTTTCTTCTTTAGGATTTCCTTCAATATTCAACTCATTTTGAACTGTTCTTTTTAATGCAATTACATCATTGTATTTGATGTGTCTTTCGTCAGGTCTTGGATGTACTGTAATTCCATTGGCTCCATATTTTTCAATCTTTAAAGCGAAATCTATTAGGTCTGGAACATTTCCTCCTCTAGCGTTCCTTAAAGTGGCTATTTTATTGATATTTACACTAAGTCGTGTCATATTAAATTATTTATAAATCTATCTTTTTTATCTATTAAGTTTTTTCTAAATAAAACAATAGAGTTCGATAATTCGTATTTTTAGAACGAATTTAATAATTAATGATAGCAAGAGACTTAATAAAAGATGATGTTCCTCCTATTAAGCCATTTGAATCAATGGAAAAAGCACTGGAATGGATGGATGAGTTTAGAGTAAGTCATTTACCTGTAGTAGATGGAAGTAAATATTATGGATTGGTGACTGAAAACATGATTTACGATTGTAATGAGGCAAGTCTACCAGTTTCTGAGCTTAATTTAACAATGAATCGTCCATTTGTGTTCGAAGATGTTCATGTTTATAAGGTGATGCAAATGGTTGCAGAATTGAAATTAAGTGTGGTGCCTATTTTAAATAAAAAAGAAAAATATATTGGTTTATCTACAATGAAACAATTAATGGATTATTTAACCAATACTTCTTCAATTTCTGAAGCTGGTTCTGTAATTGTTTTAGAAATAAATCAATTTGATTATTCATTGGCTCATATTTCGCAAATCGTTGAAAGTAATGATGCTAAAGTTTTATCTTCTTTTATTACTTCTTCATTAGATTCAAAAATGATGGATGTTACTATTAAAATAAATCGCACAAATATTGAGGCTGTTTTACAAACCTTTTACCGTTATGATTATAAGGTGAAAGCATCTTTTTCTGAGGATGAATTCGAACAGGATATGAAAAAAAGATATCAAGGGTTAATGAAATATTTAAACATGTAATAAAGCATTTGAATAGTTATGAAAATTGCAGTATATGGTATTAAGTTTAATGATGATGCTTTTCCTTATATAGATCAGCTATTTAAATTATTATTAAAGAACAATATAGAGGTGTTTATCAATCATGACCTTAAAGAATTTATTGGAGATAGGATTCAATTACCAGATGATATTTCTATTTACAATACACCTTGTAAAATTGATAAAGAACTAGATTTTTTGATAAGCATAGGTGGTGATGGTACTATCTTAGATACAATAACAACAGTAAGAGAGTCAAGTGTTCCTATTATAGGTGTCAACACTGGAAGATTGGGGTTTTTAGCGAATAACCCAAAAAAAGAAATTGAAAATGCTATTAATAATTTATTAAATGGAGATTATAAGATAGATAAAAGAACATTGATTACTTTAAAATGTGAGGATAATAAATTTGGTATAGACAATTTTGCATTGAATGAATTTACTGTGCATAAAAAGGATTCTTCTACTATGATGACCATTCATGTTTCAATTAATGATGAATTTTTAAATTCCTACTGGGCTGATGGTTTGATCATTGCAACTCCTACTGGTTCAACTGCCTATTCTTTGTCATGTGGTGGTCCTGTGTTAACACCTGGATCTGATAATTTTGTAATTACTCCTATCGCCCCTCATAATTTGAATTTAAGACCTTTGGTAGTTAGAGATGATGTTAAGATTACCATTAGAATTGATGGTAGAGAAGAAGAATTCTTAACCACATTAGATAGTCGTTCAGCTACAATTGATAAGGATACTATCCTTGAAATCCATAAATCAGATTTTAATATAAATCTTATTCAGTTCAATGATCAAAACTTTTTTTCAACTATTAGGAATAAGTTGATGTGGGGTAGGGATGCAAGAAATTAATAGCATATTTTAACATTGATTTATAACAAATTATATACTTACTCTGTTTATTATTATCTAAATAGTTTAATTTTGCTAGTAAATAAGGACAATAATATGAATAAGGTTCTGTCTATAATTACTTTGTACTTTGCATTTAATTTCACCTATGCTCAAACTCCAGAAATGGGTATTTTCATAGGGAATACTTATTATATTGGAGATATTAACCCCTATCGTCATTTTAACCAGCAGGATTTTGTATTAGGAGGTATCTATAGAAATAATTTTAAAAATGAGAGGATCGCTTTACGAATAAATTTCATGTATGGCAGGTTAAAGTCTTCTGATTTTGAATCTGGTTTGGAATTACAAGTTAGAAGGAATCTTAGTTTCAGGTCAACTATATTAGAAATAGGACCTATTATTGAAGTTAATTTCTTTCCCTATAAATTAGGTCAAACGGATACTGAATTGCCAAAATTTGGGACTCCTTACTTTTTTGGTGGTATTACTTATATGAAAATGAACCCTAAAGCTGAGTTTGAAGGTGAGTGGGTAGAGCTTCAGCCATTAGGTACTGAAGGTCAGGGGACCTCTCAGAATAGTAGAAACCCTTATTCGTTAAGTCAAATTACCATTCCTTTTGGATTTGGATTTAAAGTAAATATAGCTGAGCAATTAGCTATTGCCTTAGAATATGGGATGAGAAAAACATTTACTGATTATATAGATGATGTTAGTGGATTATATCCAAATCAAACCTTACTAGCTCAACAATCAGGAACTTTAGCAGCAGAATTAAGTGATAGAAGTGATAATCCTGAAGGAGTTAATAACACAAACTATGGATTATCTAGAGGCAATCCTAATAATAAGGATTGGTACGCATTTACTGGTTTTGTATTAACCTATAGACTTTATAAAACTACCAGTTGTCCTACATGGTAAAATATATTTCTTTTTGTCAAGAATATTGTAGAAATTCGCACAGTTATTTTCAATGAGTTTTAAAGATCAAATAAAGAAAGATCATGTGCCTGAGCATATTGCCATTATAATGGATGGTAATGGTAGGTGGGCCCAACAAAAGGGAGAGCTAAGGATTTTTGGTCATACAAGTGGCGTAGAATCAGTTAGAGAAGCTTTAAGTGCTGCGGGTGAAATAGGGGTAAAATACTTAACCCTTTATGCTTTTAGCACTGAAAACTGGAGTAGACCAAAGGAGGAAGTGGATGCATTAATGGATTTATTGGTTAAATCTATTTCATCTGAAATTGAATCGCTTCATGAAAATGAAGTTAGATTGAAAACTATTGGAGATATTTCTAATTTGCCAGTAAGTTGCCAAAATGCATTAGCAGATGCAATGGAAAGAACAAAGGATAATAAAAAAGTTACACTGATTTTAGCGTTGAGCTACAGTTCAAGATGGGAGATTACTAAAGCTATTAGTAAGATGGCAAAAGAAATTGAAGAAAATAATTTAAAGTCAGATGAAATAAATGAACAGTTAATCAGTTCTTATTTATCAACTGCAGATTATCCTGATCCTGAATTGCTGATTAGAACCAGTGGAGAAAGTAGGATTAGTAATTTCTTAATGTGGCAAATGGCATATACAGAATTATTTTTCACTGATACATTGTGGCCTGATTTTACAAAAGAAAGTTTTTTTGAAGCCATTGTAGATTATCAGGATAGAGAAAGAAGATTTGGAAAAACAACAGAGCAATTAGGAATAAATGAGGTTAGTTAAATTTATAGTTTTCATTGTTTTTATTAGTTTATTGAGTACTATAAATGCTCAATTTTCATCTAAAGTTGATTATCAATCACCTAAACAATATACTATCGCTGGGATTGTGGTAGACGGTGTTAGAAATTTTGATCATAATTTGATCATTCAAAAATCTAAATTGGTTAGGGGTAAAACTCTCCAGATTCCAGGTGAGGAAATTTCAAATGCTATTCGGAATTTATGGAAAGAGAATCTTTTTTCTGATATAAAGATCTATGCTGAAAAAATACAAGGGTCCGATGTTTTTCTTGTGATCAAATTAAAAGAAAGAGAAAGGCTTTCAAGATATAGTTTTAAAGGAATTTCAAAATCTGAAGGTGATAACCTTAGGGAAGACTTAGATCTATATAGTGGTAAAATTGTCACAGAAGATTTATTGTTTAAGGTAAAACAAACTTCAAGGAACTATTTTGTAGGTAAAGGATTTCTACATGCTAAAGTAATTATCAATACACAGGTAGATACGTTAGTAAATAATAGTGTGATGATGAAGATCAACATTACAAAAGGCAATCGTTACAAGATCAATCAGATCAATATTGAAGGAAATACTGCTCTTTCAGATACAAAGGTTAAAAGGCAGATGAAAGATACTAAAGAGAAGAAATGGTATAAGATGTATTTAGGGTCTAAATTTCAGTATTCCTCATTTTCAAATGATAAAGATAAGATCATAGCAAAATACAATGAGATGGCATTTCGTGATGCTGAAATTGAATATGATACAGTTTATGATTTTGATGAAAAAACAGTAAATATAGATATCAAGATCAACGAAGGAAATAAATACTATGTTAGAAATGTTGAATGGAATGGTAATTTAAAATATACTACTGGGCAGTTAGATACTATTTTAGGAATTAAATCTGGTGATGAATATAATCAAGCTACTTTAGATGCAAGATTATATATGAATCCAAATGGAAATGATGTTAGTTCATTATATATGGATGATGGTTATTTGTTTTTTCAGATAACTCCTATTGAGAAAAGAGTTGAAAATGACTCTGTAGATCTGGAGCTTAGAATCTATGAAGGCAAGCAGGCAAGAATTAAGAATATTACCATTACTGGGAATTCTAAAACTAGTGATCATGTCATCCTTAGGGATATGTATACTCACCCTGGAGATCTTTTTTCAAGGGATGCAATAATTAGGACTCAAAGACAATTGGCTCAAAATGGGTATTTCGATCCAGAAACATTGGGGGTTAACCCTAAACCTAATCCAAATGATGGAACTGTTGATATAGAATATGTAGTAGAAGAAAGACCAAGTGATCAAATAGAGCTTTCCGGAGGATGGGGAAATGGTAGTGTGGTTGGTACACTAGGTGTTTCGTTTAATAATTTTTCTGTTAGAAAGTTATTTAAAAAAGGATCTTGGTCCCCACTTCCAGCTGGTGATGGTCAAAGGTTAAGTGTTAGGGCTCAATCTAATGGGTATTTTTTCCAGAGCTATAATATGTCCTTTACAGAACCTTGGTTAGGAGGAAAAAAACCTAATGCTTTTAGTGTAACTGCTTATCATTCTTTACAGTCTTATGATAGAAAATTTTATACAGATTCTACAGATACAGATGGCAATAGAGTAGAAAACCCAAACAGGAGATTGATTAAAATTACTGGACTTTCTGTAGCACTTGGTAAAAGGTTAAAATGGCCAGATGATTATTTTAATGTTAATTATGAGTTAGGGTATCAGTATTATGAGCTCAATAACTTTGGTAATGTATTTAGCTTTTCTGATGGGTATGTTAATAACCCCTATTTTAGGTGGAGCCTTTCCAGGATAAGTATAGATCAACCTTTATATCCTAGAAGTGGTTCTTCAATATCACTTTCTGTAAAGTCAAGTATTTATCCTTATTCTAGAGTAAATGGATTTACTGATTATTCGGATATGGATGATCAGGTGAAGTATAAATTCCTACAATACAATAAAATTAAGTTTACGACTTCTTGGTTTACACCTTTGTCAAAAGATAAAAAGTTGGTATTTAATGCACGTATGGGATTCGGGTTATTGAATGGTTGGAATAAGGAATTAGGAGCGCCTCCTTTTGAAAGGTTTTATTTGGGTGGAAGTGGATTATCAGGATTTAGTCTAGATGGTAGAGAGATTATAGCATTAAGAGGTTATGATGACCAAGCTATTTCAAGTACAACAGGTGATAGATTAATCAGTAAATATACTTTAGAATTAAGATATCCATTAAGCTTAAACCCTTCAGCCACCATTTATATGCTGGCATTTACAGAAGCTGGAAACACTTGGAATGATTATAAAAGCTATAACCCCTTTAAAGTGAAAAGATCAGCAGGACTTGGAGTTAGGATCTTTTTACCCATGTTTGGATTATTAGGATTAGATTATGGATTTGGATTTGATCCAGTAGATCCAGGGGCTGCGGGTGAGATCATTCACAATAGCGAGATCATGACAAAAGGATATCATGGTCAGTTTCATTTCACGATTGGTATGAATATTGGAGAACTATAAATCAAAATACTTATTTTCGCATCTCAAAAAATGGCTTTTATGAAAAGAATACTTTTGTTTTTTGTATTTATAACTATGATGGTTCAGCTTCCTTTAGCTCAGAAGTTTGCATTTATTGATACGGATTATATACTTAATCAAATGCCTGAGTATAAAAAGGCTCAGAAAGATTTAGATGATCTTGCTGAAAAATGGCAAAAAGAGATAGAAGCAAAGTATAATGAGATCAAAAAAAAATACAAAGCTTTTCAGGAGGAAGAAATTCTATTACCTGAAGAAACTAAAAAGCAAAGAATGGATGAGATCCTTGAGCTAGAGAATATAGCGAAAGATCTACAGAAAAAAAGATTTGGAGTTAATGGTGATCTTTATAAAAAAAGAAAAGAGTTAATAGAACCAATACAAGATAAAATCTATAAAGCTATTAAAGCATTATCAAAGGATAATAATTACAATTTTATTTTGGACAAAAGCAAGAATTCAAATATTCTCTATGCAGATCCAAAGTATGATAAAAGTGATGCAGTATTAAGAAAAATAAATAACTAATAAAACAAACATGAAAAGAATAATTACATTACTAGCAATTGCGTTGATTACATTAGGGGGTTATAGTCAGAAATTAGGGCATCTTAATTCACAGGCTGTAATGCTTGATATGCCTGATTATGAATCGGCTAGAAAAGAGCTAGAGAGCTATAAATCTGAATTATCTAAAGAATTAGAGATGTTTCAGAAATTGATTGTTGAGTTTGCTCAAGATTACGAAAAAATTAAAGGGGATATGACTCCAGAAGCTAGACAAAGAAAAGAAGCAGATCTAATGGAGCGTCAACAGAATTATGAGAAAAAGGCTTATGAAGCTGATTCCAAATTACAGCAAAAAGAACAGGAATTGATTCAACAGATAATGAAAAAAGTTTCTGATGCTGTTAAAGAAGTTTCTGAAAAAGAAGGTTATGACTACGTCTTTGATCTATCGGCTGTTTTATATGCAGGTGGTGAAAACATAGAAGGTCTAGTTAGGAAGAAACTAGGACTAGCTGCAGAATAAATTATATAAGCCCTTAATTGGGCTTTTTTTTTACAAAAATGAATAATGGTCCTATAGGTATTTTTGACTCAGGTTATGGAGGATTAACAGTTCTTAAAAGCATAAGAGAACAAAATCCATTATATGATTATATCTACTTGGGAGATAATGCCCGCTCTCCTTACGGTCCAAGATCTTTTGATGTGGTTTATAATTACACCTTACAGGGCGTAAAAAGATTATTTGATCTTGGGTGTCCTCTTGTGATCTTAGCATGTAATACTGCTTCTGCTAAAGCATTAAGGACTATCCAGCAAAAAGATCTCCCAATTATATCACCAGATAATCGTGTTTTAGGAGTGATAAGACCAACAACTGAGGAGATTGGGTTGATTACCAGTACAAAAAATGTAGGAATATTAGGAACATTGGGAACTGTTCGTTCAAAAAGTTATGTAATTGAGATACAAAAGTTTTTCCCAGGGGTTAAAGTGATTCAACAAAGTTGTCCTATGTTGGTGCCATTAATTGAGAACAATGATTTTAATAACTCAGGAGGTGAATTTTTCATAAAAAAATATGTTGATGAACTTTTAAAAAAAGGACCTGAAATTGATACTATTGTACTTGCATGTACACATTATCCAATAATTGAGGAAGCTATTAAAAAGTTCATACCTAAAAATATAACTCTTTTTTCTCAAGGTGATTTGGTGGCAAAAAAATTAAAGGATTATATCAATAGACATCCAGAAATCGATTCTAGATTGTCAAGAAAAGGTAGTTTGAAGATATTTACTACCGAAAATAAGGATGTGTTCAATGAAAATGCTGCTCATTTGTTTCCTGAAGAAATTAATTCAGTGAAAATCATACTTAATTAGATCCATTTTATTTATACCAATCCGAGTACATGATATACTTGTCAGCGATTGTTTTTAGTTGAACACCTTCTGGTAGGTCTTTAATCTTTTTAGCAGGAACTCCGGCATATAGCTCACCAGACTTAACATGAGTTCCCATTGTAACTACAGATCCAGCTCCAATTAATGCATTGCTTTCTATAATGCAATTATCAAGAACTATGGCTCCCATTCCTATTAATACATTGTCCTTTATAGTACAGCCGTGAACAATTGCATTATGCCCTATGGTAACATGATTGCCAATTATAGTAGGACTTTCATTATAGGTTCCATGGATTACTGCACCATCCTGTATATTAACTTCATTGCCAATCCTTATGTGATTCACATCTCCTCTTAAGACACTTTGAAACCAAAAACTGCATTTGTCACCACAAATAACATCTCCTATAATTGTTGTGTTTTCTGAGAAATAGCATTGATCTCCAAATTTTGGCTTAATCCCATTTAATTCTTTTATAAGTGCCATATTGATTTTTAACTTTTTATTTTTGTATAAAAATAACTTATATGAGCAGACCTGTTACAGTTTATGCAGAAATGACGCCCAATCCAGCTACTATGAAATTTGTTGCTGATATAATATTGGTTAATGATGGTGAAAATGTAGAGTTTTTATCAAAAGCTGAAACCGTAGGACATTCTTCATTTGCAGAAGCTCTTTTTAATTTTCCATTTGTAAGTAGTGTATTTATGGCAAATAATTTTGTTACAGTAACTAAAACAAATGCAGTAGACTGGAATTTAATCATGCAATCATTAAGAGAATTTATTAAAGAATGGTTAAGTGAAAATGAAATTGTGATAGAAAAATTCCCTGAATCAAGAACAATAGAAGTGAGTGGAGAAAATGGTGCTGAATTGATTTCTGAAGAGCCAGAAATCAATACTGAGCTAGACAAGATTATTTTTGAATTATTGGAAGAGTATGTTAAACCAGCTGTTGAACAAGATGGAGGTGCAATATTTTTCAAATCTTTCGATGAGCCATCTGGAAAAGTAACTGTGGTTTTAAAAGGAGCCTGTAGTGGATGTCCTTCTAGTACAGCAACACTTAAAGGTGGAATAGAAACTTTATTAAAAAGTCATGTTCCTGAAGTGGAAGAGGTTGTAGCGCTTGAAGGTTAATCAATGCTTAACCATCAATTTTAGCATTTTGCTTTTTTCTTCATAATTGATATTGACCAAGTAGATTCCGTTTGAATAATCAGATAGATCAAGTGATAATTGATTAATTCCTTTGTTGATCGTAAATTTCCTTGAATCAATTTCTATACCAGTCATACTATAAATTTTCACATCAGATGTAGTGTTAATTTTGGAATTAACAGATAATATTCCATTGTCATTTATTGGGTTTGGATGAATTACTGCTTCAAGCTCAGGAATTATTAATTGGAGATCAGAAGTAATCGTTTCTTTAAGAATTTCAAACTTAACTTGATAGATACCTCCTAAAGATGCTATATCCATATAGCTGGACCCCATAGGTAATCCTGATAAAAAGATGAGCTTTACATTGGTTTGAGGTAGAACGTTGTCATCACCTGAATCACTAGTGCATGAGTTAGAGGTCTGGTCACTTTCAAATCCTTCTAGGTCAATATAAATGACATTGGCAGATGTATTGGATACTGATAAAAAATTGATGTCAGGAATATCAAACCAGTTTCCATATTCCATGTTATTGTTGTCATCATAAATAAAACAGGTGTCTTTAGTATTACCAATATCATCATATACCCATATTCTAATTACTGGGTCTTGAGGGTCTAATGTGCATATTCCTGCAACATTACCATCACAATCATCGGCTTCTGCCATCATTTCAGTTATGGAGAAAGTATAATTTACCTGACAGTTTATAGATAGGTTAATGAATAGGTATATCAATAAAGCGAATCGATGCATTTTTAATTGGATTGATCTATTTTTCTAACCATTGTAAGTATAGTAGCCAAAGCAACAGTTTCACCTGTTTCATCATAAACATCTACCAAAAATTTAACAATGCCTTTAGCAATGTCTTCTTCATCTCTTTTTTCCTGGTCTATCTTTTCTTTAACAGTAAATCGTACACCAACTGTAGCACCAGCATAAACAGGTTTAGTAAACCTACATTCATCAATGCCGTAATTTAAAAGAACAGGACCTTTCGCAGGTTCTACAAATAACCCTGCAGCTTTAGAAAGAATAAAATAGCCATGAGCAACACGTTCTTCAAAGATGGTTCCATCTAGTGAGGTTTCATCCATATGTGCATAAAAGTTATCGCCACTTACATTGGCAAAATTTACGATGTCTGAAGTTGTAACAGTATGCTTATGAGTAAATACGGTTTGTCCAATCTCCAGTTCTTCAAAATGCTTTCTAAAGACATGTGGTTGTGCTTCTGGCTGATCTGCACCTACCTGAAATTGTTCTGTAATGGTAGTGATGGTTTGTGGATGGCCTTGAATAGCTGTTCTTTGTAAATAATGTAGAATTCCTCTTTTTCCTCCCATTTCTTCTCCTCCTCCAGCTCTACCTGGTCCACCATGAGTTAACAATGGCATTGGTGATCCATGTCCAGTACTTTCTTTGGCACATCTAGAATTCAGCACTAACATTCTTCCATTCATATGTGCAGCTTCTACTACAAATTCTTTAGCTAAAAGGTCATCATTGGTTACTATTGAAGTTACCAATGAGCCTTTCCCCATTTCTACAATTTCTACTGCCTCATCTGTAGTTTTATAAGGAATGATAGTAGATACTGGTCCAAAAGCTTCGATTTCATGAACAGCAGTTTTTTTAAATGGCTGATCATTTCTAAATAAAATAGGAGAGAAGAATGCACCTTTATTTCTGTCAGCACCAACGATTTTAAAATCATTTAATGATCCATAGACCATCTCTTGACTTTCCATTAATAGCTCAACATTTTCACGCACTCTTTCTACTTGTAATTTTGTTGCCAATGCACCCATTCTCACACCTTCAACTGAAGGGTCACCAATTAATGTTTTATTTAACCTATTTTCAAGTGCTTTTTGTACTTCATCTATCATAGATTCATGTACTAATATTCTTCTAACTGCAGTACACTTTTGACCTGTTTTAACAGTTATCTCTTTATGTACTTCTTTTACAAAAAGATCAAATTCTGGAGAATCCACTTTTACATCTTTTCCTAATACGCATGCATTTAAAGAATCTGCTTCTAAATTAAAGGGAACTGATTCTTCAATAATGTTAGGAAGTGATTTAAGCTTTTTTCCAGTTTCTGCAGATCCGGTAAATGTAATTACATCCTGATTAGTGACATGCTCAAGTATACCTCTTCCAAGCCCAGCTACTAATTGTAAAGAACCTTCAGGTAATATTTTTGTATTGATAATTTCCTGAACCATATATTCGGTTAAATAAGAAGTATACTCTGAAGGTTTTACTACTGCAGGCACACCAGCCATAAGGTTGACAGCAATTTTTTCTAGCATTCCCCAAATTGGGAAATTAAATGCGTTGATATGTATGGCTACTCCTTTTTTAGGGACCATGATATGATGACCGATAAAAGTGCCCTCTTTGGATAAAGGTGCTGCAGAACCATCTACATAATAGGGGAGGTCTGGAAATTGTCTTCTTAGAGATGCGTTAGCAAATAAATTACCAATTCCACCTTCAATATCTATCCAGGAATCAATTTTTGTTGCTCCAGTTGCAGCACTTAGCTGATAGAATTTTTTCTTATTAGCCATTAAGTGCAGGGCCAATGCTTTTAACATCCTTCCTCTTTCTTGAAATGTCATTTTACGCAAAGCAGGACCGCCTGTGTTTCTTGCATAGTCCATTACGGCTTTATAATCTAAACCATCACTTGAGCAGGTGCTGATCAATTTGCCATTTATAGCATGGTGGTGTTCAATTTCAATTCCTTTTCCTTCTTCCCAGCTTCCTAGTATGTAGTTTTTGATCTTCATAATATTGGTAAGGGTTTATGTATTATTGTTTTAACTATAACAAATATAATAGACTCTTTATTGAAATAAAGGATATTATTCAGTTTACTTTTTTATTGGCGGGACTAATAATCTACTTGAAGATGTAAATGTTGAAAGTACATCCTTAATGGGAATAGATTTTATTTGTTGTAAGAACTCTATTAATTTATGTTGATTTGAATTTCCTAAAAAAAAGTCGCCAACTAAATGAATGGTGTTTTTTGATCTACTATTGTATTTTAAATTAAGCTTTTTAAGTTGAACTTGTTGTTGGAATAAGTTCAATACAGTTCTTTGGATTATATTTTTTGTAGGATATAAATCAAAGAATTTTCTAAAATCTATATTTAAATGAAAGGTGTTAAATGAAATATCTAATTGCTGTTTTGTTAATTCGAGGGTTGAGAACAACAGATGGTCATTGTTAAAATATAGATAGCATTTTTCATTTTTGAAATTATTTAATAAAAAGTAACAACCATTTTCAGTTCTTGTAAATAGGCTATCATTTAAAATAGATGCCTTTATTTGATCTATATTATCTAATTCAAAGCCAATTGCTAGCTCAGGCAGATTGAATTCATTGCTGATATTAGTACCATCGTTTAAAAATACGTTTTCATCTCTGAAACCTATTACTGAAAGATAGAATCCACCACCCCAGTCATTTAAACAGCTGTTAATTTTTTTCGGCATATATATAGAGGCAAGTGATTTTATAAGTTGTTGATTTACATTGGCAGATAGCTTTGCAACCTCAATTTCTTTTAATTCAGTTAATTGATTGGATGTTTCGATAAATGAATGATTCTTAGATAGATCAGCATCTATATTTAACGACAATTTTCCTTTTTTAAAATTAATGCTTGTGCTCATTGCAGAAAATAATTTGTTCAAACTTAGAACCCTAAATCCAGAAGAATTAGTCCAGATTGAAAGGTGTTCTTTATTATTTTTTATCTTATCTAATGCATTGTTTTTATAGGTTGACCTTTTTTTCTTATCAGCTAATAAAAAATCGTAGTAGGATTTTGCATAATTAAAATTCACTGGTTTTTCTTGATGGATCACTTTAATAAAAAAACCAACATTATTTTGAATAAAGGCAAAAGCATTGTTTTTTTTATAATAGCACAGATGATTAGATTCATTAGGGGATATTAGTTCATCTTCATTTTTTAGATTAAATGTTTTGAAAAAATAATCAGGATCAGCATCTGGCATTATTAATCCAAAAAGGATATTTCCATTGAAAATTTCAGTGTATGCTACTATTTTAGAAAATGGATTGAATCCAGGATTTTGAATAGATTCAATTTTCTGACCTGTAGATAATTTTAATAATTCTGAAGGTTTTTTTTTAAATACTTGATAATATTCTTTAGCAATTTCTTTAATGTCGATTATGATAATACCGTTTGAATTAGAGGGAATATGATTTAAATGATATTTTTTGGACTCAATACCTGAAAAAAAGTAACCTAGAAAAAGAAGGGTAATAAAAAGTACCCATATTATGGATTTAATGATATTCTTTTTAGACATATCAAAAAGGCCAGGCCCAGTATTTAGTGGTGTCAATCCCCAATAATTCTTGTTTTGATCTCCACTTGTCAAATGCAAATTTCATGATTTCTGTTATTTCTTCTGAACTTAAATAGTTGCTTTTTGGAATCTGACTTTTCATGATTATGGATTTTATATTAGCATCAATCTTTTCCTTCCAATAAGCTTTAGCAGCTTCTTTAATTTCTATGTAATCAGGATCTTTTAGCTCTATAATAGTTTGTGCCGCTTCTTTTGCTTCATTAGTATAATGATCTTTATCTGAATCACAGATCTCGATCAATTCATGTAATTTTAAATGTGAATATTTTTTGATATAATTACTCATTTATTTAACATAATATTAGCACCTGTAAATGGATCTAATATTCCTTTTTTTACTTGTGTTTCAACCTTTGTTAATTTCTTTTTTACCGTTGGGTGGTCATAAAAGTCACTTTTTAACTGCTCTTTGATCTTTTGGTGCATCCAAAAAATATTCTGTTCACTTCTGTTTTCTTTGATCCATCCAGATTCCATGTTTTTTAATCTATGATTTTGAATGGTGTTCCAAATATCATCAATTCCTTTTTTCTCAATAGAAGAGCATATGTGAGTGACGGGAGTCCACCCATTATTATAGGGAGGAAATAAATGAAGGGCATTTTCAAAAGTGATTTTTGCTTTTTTTGCTTCAATTTCATTGTTGTTATCTGCTTTGGTTATAGCTATGCCATCAGCTAATTCCATGATTCCTCTTTTAATTCCTTGTAGTTCATCACCAGCTCCTGCCAAAAGAAGTAGTAGAAAAAAATCAACCATTTTATGAATAGCAGTTTCTGATTGGCCAACTCCAACAGTTTCTATAATTATTATTTCATACCCAGCTGCTTCACAAAGTAGAATAGCTTCTTTTGTATGTTGAGCGACCCCTCCTAATGATCCTTTTGATGGGGTAGGTCTAATAAAAGAATTCTCATTTTTTAATAAACTACCCATTCTTGTCTTATCGCCTAGGATACTTCCACCACTTTTCTCTGAACTTGGGTCAATTGTAAGTACTGCTACTTTATTTCCTTTATTACAGATCATGTCACCAAAGGCTTCAATAAATGTACTTTTCCCAACGCCAGGACTACCAGTTATCCCTATTCTTATGCTTAATTCTTTTGGATTTGAGATTCCTGAAAGAACCTTGTTGGCAATTTCTCTATGATTAGGATTTGAACTTTCTATTAGAGTAATGGCTTTGCTTAAGATGTTTTTATCTCCACTTTGTATTCCTAAAAGATATTCTTCAACTTTTAATAATTGATTAGGTTGGTATTGATATTTTTGATTGATTCCATCTGCCATTACAACAAAGTTATAAATTTGTTGATCTTTCAAATGAAGATTTATTTTTTTTGATTATTTATATCGTGTTTTTGAATTTTTCATGCGATAGAACTACATATTCTGATGGCAGGGTTATTGCATCAGTAAGTTTACTAACTTTAAATAAATAAAATTAAGTCTATAATTTGAGTTAAATTATATTTTATGAAAAAGAGAATGAATAGCATGATAGTTATTTTATTGATTAGTTTTTTTACACTTTCTGTATCTGGACAAAAAGAAAATAAGCAATTTTTAGAATTTGATTATATGGATCTTTCTGTGCTCCCTAAAGATGATTTTTACCATTTTGCTAATGGAACCTGGATGAAAAATAATCCTATTCCAGAGGAGGAAAGTCGATGGAGTAGCTTTAATGTACTTGCAGATCAAAACATGAAGACACTTCACGGCATACTTATGAATGCAATGGAAAATCCAGGTGAAAGTAGAAGTGCTAGTCAGTTGATAGGAGATTATTATGCTTCTTATATGGATACTACATTAAGGAATAATATTAGTATAAAACCTATTGAAGAGTACTTGCAATTAATAGCTTCAATTGAGAATAATAAAGACTTACAACAAGTGATAGTTTCTTTACAGAATATTGGAATTTCTAACCTCTTTCATTTGTATGTATCACAAGACAAAAAGAACAATGAATTGTATAGGGTTCATCTTTACCAGGGTGGGCTTGGACTTCCTAATAAGGATTATTATTTCAAAGAAGATGAAAGGTCTGAAAGAATAAGAACAAAATATGCTGAATTTATTGAGCTAATGTTTGAAAAAGATAATATAGATCTTAAGGAAAATAGAGAGTATGTATATGCCATTGAAAAAAAGTTAGCTGAATCAAGTAGATCTCCAGTTGAGTTAAGAGAAGTTGAAAACCAATATAACCCTATGTCAGTAGATCAGCTTCAAGCTTTATGTCCTAATATTGAATGGTCTTTGTTTTTTAAGGAAAGGGGATTGGAAAACGTAGATACATTGATCGTTGGCCAGCCTGATTTTTTTGTTCGAATTAATGATTTAATTAATTCAGTTAATATAGAGCATTGGAAATCTTATTTAAAATGGAATCTAATCAGGTCTACAGCTGGTTTGTTATCAATGGATTATTCTAGAATGAGTTTTTATTTTAATAGTACAGTGATAAGAGGTACAAAAAAAATGAAGCCTTTGTGGAAGAGAGGAGTAAAGGCGGTAACTTCTTCTGCTATTGGAGAAGCGTTAGGGCAAGCATTTGTTGAACAGAACTTTAGTGAATCAGCCAAGAAGATGGTTAATGAAATGGTAGACAATATTACGCTTGTATTTGAAGATAGGATCAATGAATTGGAATGGATGTCGGATTCTACTAAACTAAAGGCCAATGAAAAATTAGGATCTTTTGCTAGAAAGTTAGGCTTTCCAGATGAATGGGAGGATTTTAGTAGTATAAACATTACAAGAAATAGCTATGCTTCTAATGCTATTAATTGTTGGAAATTTAGTGTTAATAAGAATATTTCAAAGCTAGGTAAGCCAATAGATCGTAAAAAATGGTCTATGTTCCCACAGATAGTAAATGCTTATTATAATCCTCTGTTAAATGAAATTGTTTTTCCTGCTGGAATTATGCAGCCACCTTTCTTTAGTGAAGATTATGAGGATGCGGTAAATTATGCAAGAATGGGAGCAGTAATAGGTCATGAATTAACACATGGTTTTGATGATAATGGATCTAAATTTTCATCAGATGGAAGAATGATCAATTGGTGGACAAATGACGATAAGAAGAAATTTGATGAGAGAACCCAAAAGCTAATCGATCAATACAATTCATTTGAAGTTCTTGATAATGTTTTTGTTAATGGGAAATTGACTCTTGGTGAGAATATAGCTGATCTAGGGGGATTAACTATTGCTTATTATGCTTATATGAAATCCTTAGAGGGAAAAGAAAAGCAAGTGATCAATGGATATTCACCTGAACAACGATTTTTCATAGCTTTCGCTCATGTTTGGAAGAATAATATCAGAGATAATGCACTTATTGCAAGAATTAAAAGTGATTCTCATTCTCCTGGAATATACAGAGTAAATGGTACGCTGTCAAATATGCCTGAATTTTTTGAAGCTTTTGATATTAAAGAAGGAGACCCCATGAGACAACCAAAAGATAAAATTGCACGTATCTGGTAATAACTAAAGTTTGTTATAATTATGTATTTAAGGCTTTCTATATTGATTTTGTTATTGATTCCTTATAGTATTTACACTCAGCCTATTGAACGGGAAAGGGTTAATATTACTGATGAAAATGGATTTAAGCAAGGGAAGTGGGTAGTTGCTTTTGAAAATTCTAAAAGTATTAGGTATTCAGGTCAATTTAAAGATAATATTCCATTGGGCGAATTCAGGTACTATTACCAATCTGGTGAGGTTTCAGCTGTATTAGAATTTAAAGATGAATATAGATCTTCATCTAGAATGTATCATAAAAATGGCAATTTATTATCATTAGGAAATTATTATCAGCAAAAAAAAGACAGTGTATGGTGGTACTTTAATGCAAGAAAAGAGGTCCTTAGTATGGAAACCTATAATAAAGGTCTATTAGAAGGTGAACAAATCATATATTACCCTGGAGATCCTTCAAAAGTAAAGGTAAAGGAATATGAGAAATCTAATTTCAAAAATGGAGTTAAAAATGGAGAGTGGGAACAATATTATGAGTCTGGACGTATCAAAGCTAAAGGGATTTTCTTCAATGATAATTTGAATGGAATTGCATTTTATTATTATCCTGAAGGAAATGTAAAACTAAATGGAGAATATGAAAATGGCCTTAAGCATGGATGTTGGTTACATTATGGAGAAGATGGTGAATTGTTGGATAGGTCTTATTATAAAAATGATAAAAAATTAGAAGGAAAAGAAATAGAGGAATTCAAAAAACACAGAATTGAACAACGACAAAATAAATGAGAATTTTCTTACTTATATCGAGTTTAACATTTATAATATCAAGTTGCCTAAAACCTACCAATCAAGGGGCTGATTTTCAATATGAGTATTTTCCTATTGATGTGGGTAGCTGGATAGAATATGAAGTCATTGATATAACTCATACTTCAATAACTAGTGACACATTAAATTATTATTTAAAAGAAGTCAAAGCCAATGAGTTTATTGATAATGAAGGTGAAATATCACAAAGGTTAGAACGTTATTGGAAATTTGATATAAACGAAGAATATACGATTAAAGATATTTGGTATAGTAAAGTTACTACTACTACTGCTGAAAAAGTAGAAGAGAATAATAGATATACAAAGCTGATTTTTCCAATAAAATTTGGAGCATATTGGGACGGAAATGCTTATAATAGCTTTTTAGAATGGGAATATGAATATGATAGTATCCATGAACCATATATAATCAATGGACTTTCATTTGATAGCACATTAAGGGTGCAACAGAGAGATTTCTCTACTGCAGTAGAATATGAAAAATGCCATGAGATTTACGCTAAACATGTAGGGATGATCTACAAAAAATACATTGTTCTAAATATTAATTTATTCAATGTTTTAGATATAAATGAAGGTGTGGAACTTGAAATGAAGCTGCTCGATTTTGGCCATGATTAGATTTTTGTTTCTTTTTGGTTTTTTTGTATTTAAGAATTCTTTAGCTCAGGATACTATACCTAGATATTGGATTGGATTTAATGATAAGTCAAATACAATATATGATTTGAATAGCCCTAATGATTTTTTATCTCAAAGAGCAATTCAAAGAAGATTGAATCAAGGGATTGAATTAGACTCTACAGATCTTCCAGTACCTTTAATTTACATAGATTCAGTTATTAATTCAGGTAATATTGAGCTTTGGGTGACTTCCAAATGGTTCAATGGAATCATCATAAAGACAGATGACACCCTTGCATTAGACTCTATATTAAATTATGGATTCATTGAGCACTTAAGTCAAGTGAAAAGTCAGAAAGTGAATAAAGTAAGAAAATTTGATTTAAAGGATGAAAAGAACAGTATAAATGTAAGTGTTAACCCTTATTTTCCCTATGGGTTTTGTTTTCAACAATTGAGATTACATAACGCAGATCAATTACAGGACCTTGGTTTTAAAGGAAACAATATACATATTGCAGTTCTAGATGCAGGTTTTCAAATGGCAGATCAAACCAATGGGTTATCTCACCTCTATGAAGAAGGTAGGGTTTTGTCAACTTATGATTTTGTAAGAAAAGAAACCTCGGTGTATGAAGATCATTATCATGGAGAAGCAGTATTGTCAATTATTGCAGGTAAAAGAGAGGGTGAATATTGGGGGTCTGCTCCAATGGCAAGTTTCCATTTATTGATCTCTGAAGATGTTTTTTCTGAATCATTAGTAGAAGAATATTATTGGGTAGCGGCTGCTGAATATGCAGATTCTGCAGGTGTGGATATTATTAATACATCTTTAGGGTATACAGTTTTTGATGATTCAACTCAAAATCATACCTATGGTGATATGGATGGTAAAACAACTCCAATTGCTAGAGGGTCTAATATAGCTTCCTCAAAGGGTATACTTTGTGTAACATCTGCTGGTAATTCTGGGAATAGTGCTTGGCAATACATTTCCTCACCTGGTGATGCAGATAGTATTTTAACTGTAGGAGCTGTGAATTCATCAGGAGATAGGGCGGTATTTAGCAGTAAAGGACCTTCTTCAGATGGTGATGTGAAGCCAAATGTAATGTCAGTTGGTTGGGATACTTATTTTATACCCCCTTCCTCTAGTGAAGTTATTACAGGCAATGGAACTTCTTTTAGTGCTCCTATGATGACAGGAATGGTAGCTTGCTTATGGGAGGCATTTCCAGAGTTAACAAATATGGAATTGATTCATTTAATAGAACAATCTTCTCACCTTTATTTAACCCCCGATTCTTTGATGGGCTATGGAATTCCTGATATGTTAAAAATTTATAATGAGGTTAGTGGTGTAACCCCTGAAGGTTTAAATGAATCAATTATAGAGCATATTTATCCTAATCCATTTATAGATGATTTCTATGTATTATTTAGATCTAATATTGATCAGGAAATAAATGTATTGATAGATGATCAGCTAGGTAAAAGAGTTTTTGAAACAAATGCTCAGGTTTATAAAGGTGTTAATCAAATTCATTTAAATGATATATCTGGAATTAAATCTGGTTGTTATTTTATTACGATAGGTTCTAGCTTAGGTAAAATCATTAAAAACAAATAATTTTTAATTATATTAGGATCAATAAATACTTGTAAATGAGATGGTTATTTATCTTTTTCAGTTTTATTGTTTACGCTGCTTCTTTTTCTCAGGGCTATACCTTGGATTCAATTTCTGAAAATGGAGGATATACCTATATTTCAAGGCCATTAGGCACAGGGCCATTCCCAGGAATTTGTTATTCGCATGGTGGATTAGGAGGAAATATAGGCGGAGACCTTAGAACAACTAGTATAGCATTGGCGCAAGAAGGATATATATGTTGGGCACAGCTGAGAACAGATACTATTCCAATTACACCTCATATAGCGCAGGTAGAAGCTTCTTTGGATTCTTTATTAGGAGTAAATGGCGTAAATAGTAATAAAATTGGCATTATAGGATTTTCTAGAGGTGGGTTACTTACTTTAATGACTGCGGTCTCAAGACCAAATGAAGTTCATGCCGTTGTAGCAATGGCCCCTGCTGCTGCTAATAATACACTTGCTAATACACTTACTCAAATAGGAGCAATTAATGACTCAGTACTATTAATGGTTGCTCAAAATGATGTTTTTCAGGATGATCATGTTCAGCTAGTATTAGACACTGAAAATGCAATGAACGGCATTGTAGATTATAGATCTATTTTGTATGATCCATATGATGCTGATTTGAATGGAGTTATCAATAATTTAGATGATGGTCATGAGTTGTTTTGGGAAGTTCAAGAACCTTATTGGAGTGATTTGATCTTTTTTTTAGATAATAATTTAAAAACTCCAGCTGGTATAAATGATGATGGTTATGAGAATCAATTATTGATTTATCCCAATCCAGTAGATAATCAAGCAATTATAAGTATGAGTGATAGATCTATAATTCAATCGATTTCAATTTTTCATATTAATGGTATCCTTTTTAAGGAAATTTCTTTATTACATACTGAGCAATTCCTTTTTGATAAAGAAAATTTGAATACAGGAATCTACTTAATTAAAATAACTGATAGTGATGGTCATGTATGTTGGAATAAAATAATAGTTGACTAATTATTTTATTTTGGTTCTGAACATTTCCTGATCTTCAATATGCCCAATTAAAGTATCACCAATGTTTACTTTTCCAACTCCTTTTGGTGTGCCTGTAAAAATTAGATCACCAATTTTCAAAGTCATAAATTGAGAAACATAACAGATGATCTGGTCTATTGAAAAGATCATTTCGGAAGTTTTTCCTTCTTGTACAATTTCATCATTTTTTATCAATGAAAAATTAAGCTGCTGAAGATCTAGTTTTTCTTTTGATATGAAATGATTTGAAACAACAGCTGATTGATCAAAACTCTTAGCTTTTTCCCATGGAAGTCCATTTTCCTTACATTGATCCTGGATATCTCTTGCAGTAAAATCTATTCCTAATCCTATTTCATTATAATAATCAGGGGCAAAATTTAATCCTATGTTTTTACCAAGCTTACAGATCTTTATGACTATCTCAACCTCATAATGAATGTTATTAGAGAAATTTGGAATATAAAAGGGGTTTCTTTTAGGTAAGATAGAAGAGTCAGGCTTTAAAAAGAAAATAGGTTCTTTAGGGACTTTGTTTTTTAATTCTTTAGCATGGTCTAAATAATTCCTTCCTATACAAATAATCTTCATGCTTTAGATGTTTGGTATTTATAGTTCTCCCAAAGTTTTTTAAAACAATTTTTAGTATTGAGGGTAAAATCCCCTGACATAATCCATGAATAATAGCTGGGTTCTTGAGCAAAAACATCAAATACCTTTTTTCCTTTATGCTTCCCAAAGTTGATCAAAGGTTCATTGTTTTTATTGAAAGCAATTCTGTTGGCAAAGTCCATGGTTTTGTTTCCCATGATAGAAAATTCACTTAGGAATTCTACATTGTTTTCTAAGTTGTTATATTTTTTCAATTGAGCCATAAAAACATCTAAAGTAGCACTAGTGTCAGCCATAGCATTATGAGCATTTTCTATTTCTTTATTACAATAAAATTGATAGGCAGCTGCTAATGTTCTTTGTTCCATTTTATGAAAAATGTTCTGTACATCTATCAATTTTTTATCAGCAATCTTTGCGTCTATTCCATGCCTTGAGAATTCTTCATCTAATAGTGGAATGTCAAACTTATTGGAATTAAATCCAGCCAGATCACAATCTTTGATAAATTCATTGACTTCCTCTGCAATTTCTCCAAAAGTGGGTGAATTCATGACATCAAAATCATAAATCCCATGTATTTCTGAAGTAACCAAAGGGATAGGAATTCCTGGATTTACTCTTTTTTCATAATATTCCTTTTTTTGATCAGGTAAAAGTTTAATTATGGCAATTTCAACGATCCTGTCTTTAGATACATTTATTCCAGTAGTTTCAAGATCTAAGAAAGCTAATGGCTTTTTCAATTCAAGTTTCATGGTGCAGGTTTGGGTAGTTTATAAGTTAATTTAATCAATTCTTTATCAGTAGCAAACTCAGAAACGTTTAATTTTTTATGCAAAGTTATATAATTTGCAGCTTTTATTTTTATTTGATAATGCCCTGGGTCTAGAATTACACTGAATATTCCTGTACTTTCATTAGGTTTATATTTTCCAATAATTATGTTTTTGTCATTCAAAATTTGAATTTCAACAGAATCTATTTTAGATAATGTTTCTTCATCAAGGATTTGGATTCTAAATAACGCTGGTTTGATTTCGTGTTCAGGAAATGTTAGCCTATAGATATCATAATTTCCAAATCCGCCTTTTCTAACTGTTGAAATATAGGCATGGTCATTTTTGTCTGAAAAACAAATAGTTTTATTATCATAGGATGAGTTGATAGGGTAGCCTAAATTTTTTGGAGGTTTCCAAGTTTTAGTTAATGAATTCCATTTAGTTTTATAAAGGTCATATCCTCCCATACCAGGCAATCCATTCGAAGAAAAATATAGGCAGCTATCACTGGTATTATAATATGGGTATTCTTCATCTAATTCTGTATTGATGGCCTCAATGTTTTTGGGCTCACTCCATTCACCATTGGGCAATTTTTGAATAATATAGAGATCAAATCCACCTTTTCCTTCAGGTCTATTACTAGAAAAGAAAATCAAATCTTGTTCATGGGCTATTGTCCCAGATGATTCATAGTATTTTGGTGAATTCATAGAAGAAACTATCTTTTCCTTTCTTTTATAGGTACTTCCTTTTCTTTTAGATTTAAAAATATCTCCTCTTTCAGAGGCATTGTAATTATTAATAATTGTAAAAATATATTTCCCATCATCTTGAATACCCACACATTCATCACTATAATTAGAGTTCAATGACTTTGCATTTTTGCTTTTTCCAAAAGTGAAGCCATTAAATCTACTTGTATAGACATCTGAAGGGTAGAATCCATCAATAAATACATAACCTTTATTTTTTGGTCTTTGGGAGGTAAAGACCAATATTTTTTCATTTTTATCTATAAAAGGATAGTAATCAGGGAAATCTGAATTGACATACTTGCCAAGATTTTCAAATTTCACAGAAACTGGATTTTTCATCATGTTTATTGAAACATTAATTTGATTTCTTATTGCAGGGATCTCTTTTTTGAATTTTCCAGGTTTTGCACTGTAATTTTCTAAAGCAATTAGTGCTTTTTCATAATCCATTTTATGGATATAAGCATCAGCTAAATAAAACCAAATTTCTTTATCAGGCTTCTTGATTTCTAAACATTGTTCAAAGTATCTTATGGCTCTAGATTTGTCATAATTAGATAGTAAATAACAAAGGCCTATCTGTTTTAATGCAACTTTATGATCAGGATTTTCAGTTAAATAGAGTCGATACTTTACTTTTGCATTCATGTAGTTACCCATATTGAATAACTCGTTTGCTTCAGTAAGTAAATGTTTTTGAGTTACTATGAAAATAGGTAGTATTAGTAAAATTAATATTGCATTAAGTTTTTTCAAATGACTTGAAAGTTTAAATAGGATAGTATTTAAACGATGAATTATATTAAAAGGCTACAATTTTAATATACTGAAATTTTCCATATTTTTCCTTATTACTAAAGTCTCCTTTATATTTTGGCCCTTGGACTAAGGAATTTTCTGAAACAATTGTGAATTTAGAAAGGTCTATTCCTTTTCCTTTTAATTTTTTAATAAGTATGTTTTTTGCTTCTGATGTTCTTAATTGTGATAAATTTTTATTTGTAGAGTAAGTTTTAGTTGGAACTGTTGAAGCACTTCCCTCCAGTTCAATTTTTACTTTTCCATTTTTCTCAATTATTTTATAAATACCATTAATGAAAGTATTAAACCTTTCCTCTTCTGTTTTAATGCCTTTTTGATTGTAACCATAAAAGAGCTGAAAATCAACTGGCTCAATATTATTTGAAAAATCTTCATTAGAGCTATTGTTTGCTTCATCATTATTATTGGTATTGTCTTGATTGGTGTTGTCTTGATTGGTATTGTCTTGATTGGTGTTGTCTTGATTGGTGTTGTCTTGATTGGTGTTGTCTTGATTGGTGTTGTCTTGATCTGTATTTTCAGCTATCTCCTCTAATGGGATTCCTCCAATTGTAATAATTTTATTGATTTCATGGTAATCAGAGCCACATGGTAGTTTGAATTCAGTTTCATAGAAAGTCTCATTGTCTTGAGTGTATTCAACCAAATATTCATGACAAGGAGTTAGACTGAAAACATAGGAACCATTTTTTCTATTTGGAGAATATCTCGTTGGGTCTTCACCAGTTGTAAGATCTGATACCCATATTATGATTCCCGCTGGAATACTATTAAGAGAGCCTGGGTCAATATATCCTTTTAGAATGGCTAAGGGTGCAGATTCTGTTGATTCAAAGAGAACCTTGTAAATATCTATTTCACCAAAACCACCTTCATGAGATGATGCATAATATCCATGTTTCCCATCGGCATTTGTTGTGAAATAGAGGTCGTCTTCAACAGTGTTTAATGGATAACCCATATTTATAGGAGCTGACCATTTATTTTCTTCCATGGCTTTGCTGAAAAAGATATCAAAGCCCCCCATACTTTCTTCTCCATTTGAGCTAAAGTAAAAAGTAGTTCCATCTGGATGTAGAAAAGGAGATTCTTCGTCATATGGCGTGTTAATGGGAGGTCCAATATTCCATGCTTTGCTCCATTCTCCATTAGGGAGTTTTACACATCTATAGATGTCTCTTCCTCCATAACCACCTTCTCTGTCACTTACGAAATACATGGTTTTGCCATCGATTGATACAGTAATATGGGTTTCCCAGCTTTCAGAATTTACAGCTTCTAGTTTCTTAGGTGGACCATAATTAACCTCATCTCTTTCAGAAATATAAATATCCCCATGCCCTTTTTGGTCATCTTTATATATATAAAGGAATTGTCCATCGGAGGATGCGCTAATAGTTGCTTGATTACTTTTTGGAGAGCTGAAATCTGCTAAAACAGGTTCGTCCCATTCATTGGTTTTGAAATTTTTATAGGATATATAAACATCTTCAAAATGCTTTCCATCCTGAGGACTATAGATACCTTCATTTGAAAATTGATTACTATCTGTTCTTAATCTTCTTGATGTGAAGAAAATAGCACTTTCATCAGTTGTTATTACTGGGCTGAAATCAGAATAAGAGCTATTGATGATAGGTCCAATGTTTTCTAATTTATAATCTTTAGGACGTTTAATTAGTTCTTTCGCTAATTCACATTGTTTGATGTCATGAAAAACAAACTCTCTTAAAAAATGTTTTTTTCCTGCATTTTCTATGAATTTATTGAAATAATGAATAGCTGAGTCAGGATTATAATTTAAATGGTGAGATTTCCCTAGATAATAATAAACAGAAATAGGTGAGGTTTTAATTGAGAAATCATAAGGGTTATACCTTTCTTCAATATTAGTTTTTGCAAAATCAAAATATTTAAAAGCTTCTTTTTTGTCGTGAGCAGTATTCAAAAGACAATATCCAGTTTTAAAGTTGATGTTGGCGTTTAAAGGATCAGCTTCATAAAGTTCTAGCCATAATTCTTTTGCAAACTCATATAGGTGATCTTCCATTAATGAATTAGCAGCTTCAAATTTTTCTTTAAATGTTGACTTATCATTGTTATTTTCTTTTTCTTGTGAGAAAGCGGTGTTGTTAAGAAAAAATAGTATTGAAAATAAATAGATAAAACTCTTCATTATATATGTAGATAAAATTTAATGGAAATATATAAAATCATCTTCAATTAATGTTAACTAAACCTCTCTATTTATGTCGAATTGTTCTAGATAGTCAGCTACTTTTCTAACAAAGCTACCTCCTAAGGCACCATCAATATTACGATGGTCATAAGAATGAGAAAGGAACATCATGTGCCTAATTCCGATAGTATCTCCTTGCGGAGTTTCTATTACAGCAGGTTTTTTACGAATAGCACCTACTGCAAGAATAGCACTTTGCGGTTGATTGATAATAGGTGTCCCCATTACATTTCCAAAGGTACCAACATTAGTGACTGTGTATGTACCACCTTGTATTTCTTCTGGTGTTAATTTATTGTTTCTCGCCCTTAGGGCTAAGTTATTTACTTTTTTAGCCAATCCAGAGAGGCTGTATTGATCTGCTTTATGAATAACAGGAACAATTAAATTTCCGGAAGGAAGAGCAGTTGCCATTCCTAAATTAATGTCTTTTTTAATGATGATCTTATTGTCACTAATCATTGAGTTAACTTGAGGCATTTCTTTTAAAGCTTTTAAAATAGCTTCCATGAAAATGGGAGTAAAAGTAAGTTTTTCACCTTCTCTTTTTAGAAAGCCATCTTTGACTTTATTTCTCCAAAGAACAATATTAGTTACATCAGCTTCAACGAAAGAAGTAACATGAGGTGAAACATGCTTAGACATTACCATATGATCAGCAATCAACTTCCTCATTCTATCCATTTCTATAATTTCATCATGCTGACCTACTGGTACTGGCGGTGTGTCAAATTTTTGACTAGATGAGGTGGCTGGTTTAGATGTTGAAGGTTTTGTTATAGAAATACTATCTGATCTCTCTCTTTCTTTTATAAAGGAAAGAATGTCTTTTTTAGTTACTCTACCACCAGAGCCAGACCCTTTAATAGTTTCTAATTCTTGGAATGGAATATTTTCTTTAGTTGCAATGCTTTTTACCAATGGAGAATAAAATCTATTGGATCCTTCTGTTGATATAACAGGGATGGCTTTATTACCATTAGAGATAGGAGCTAGAAGCTCTTCAGTAACTTTTTTTTCTGGAGTTTTTTCTATTGATGATGAAGTTGCTTTTTCAGGTTGATCAGAAGAAATATTACCTTCATCTCCAATAATAGCAAAAGCATCACCTACTTGAACAACATCACCTTCATTAAAAAGTATTTTTGTTAAAATACCTCCAGATGGAGAAGGGACTTCGGAATCAACTTTGTCTGTAGCTATTTCTACTATTGGTTCATCCTCTTCAATGCTGTCTCCTACTGACTTTAACCATTTTGTTATAGTGGCTTCCGCAACACTTTCTCCCATTTTCGGTAATAAGACTTCGATCTCTGCCATTTTTTAAATTGAAATAAATATAATTTATGAAATGCAAAAATAGTTTATTTTCATCTAATAGCAAGTTTAAATCCTTATTAGAATACTAAATATAAGGAGTGGAATTAAAGGGGTATTTTCAGATTTAGAGCTATTAATTGTTGCCTATTTTTTTAATATTTCTAATAAGTACTCTTATATCTGCAAATGGAGCATAATCCTTAGCGTAAATGATATTTAATTTTAATGAAATATCATTAGTCATTGGAAATATGCCGTCAGAAACAGATATTACTCCTTGTTTGATTTTAGGGAGCTTTTGTGTTAAAGATAGTTTTGAATATCCAACCCATGTTCTATAACCAAAAAGAACTTTTATAATATTTTTAAATGCTAAGAAGGGATGCTCATAAATCCAGATAAATAATGGGTAAGAGGTCAATAGAATTAGAGAAGTACTAAAGTCAATTAATCTTTTTGATCTAATATTATTATTTCTATTAATGTTGTTCATGTCCATCATATAGAGGTCTCCACTACTATGGATACTATTACTTCCTATTAAAAAATAAGTATTAGGTTGGGAGATCTTGAATTCTACTTTTTGATTATTTGAAAAGGTAGACATGATCTCTATAGTGAGTTGAGCAGAAATATCTTTGGCACAAAAAACAACTACATCAATTTTACGGATATTTACCAAGTCATTCAGCTGATTGAGCTGAGCATCATAAGCATCATTATTTTCATTGGGATCTGGGTTAATGAAATATATATTTTCAATTTGTGCAATTTGTTCTAGGAGACTTTTTATTCTTTTACCTTCTGATTTACTGCCTACTATAGCTAATTTCTTTTTTGATTTATTGGATAAATTCAGTTTTCCAAACCCTGTTAAGTGATAAACAATCCTATTGATAAAGGAGATTAAAAATATAGATATGCTAGAGTAAATGATGATGGACCTTGAGAATTGAAATTCTTTGGGTAATAATGCATAACATGAAAGTATAATTATCGTTCCAAGAATGGTTGATTTTAATAATTGTAATATCCGATAAGGTTTATCATAAGCGCCTAGTATAATGCCTGAAAGAACCCAAACAAAGGCATAGGTAGGAATAGCTAAGTTGAGTACATTTTCAGGAAAATTAATTCCAGTTAGCTGTTGATAATAATAAGAAATAAGATAGATAGATGAGCCGGAAAGTGTGAAGTCTATAAATGGTAGTGAGTATTTTTTAATTAGCCTATTTAAAATGGCAATTCCAGCTCTCAAATAGATAGCAATGTTGATGAAAAAAGAAAAGAGTTTAGCATTTTTTGTTGAAAAATGTTTCTTTGCAAAGATGATCATTGCATTATAGAAGACAAATACATAATTCACTGAGCTTTTTTTGGTGCTTTCTCCTTTATAATGAATGATGTTAGTTTCAGAAAAGTAATAATTTTTATATCCTCCTTGGATAATACGATATGACAAGTCAATATCTTCTCCATACATAAAGAAATTTTCATCAAGTAACCCTACTTTATCCAATACTTTTTTTCTAATGAGCATATAAGCACCAGAAAGGATTTGAATTTCATGGTTTTCATCTTTTGAAAGGTATCCTAAATGGTATTTCCCCATTTTTTTTGATCTTGGGAAAAGGGCGGAAAAGCCAAAAATTTTATAAAATGCTACTGATGGGGTAGGTAAACCTCTTTTAGATTCTGGAAGGAATTTACCTTTTCCATCTATCATTTTTACGCCTAGTCCCCCAGCATCTTCATGGTCTTCCATGAATTTGATGCATTTTGTAAAAGTGTCTTCCTCTACTATGGTGTCAGGGTTAAGTAATAGAACTAGTTCTCCTTTAGCAAGTTTAATTCCTTGATTGTTAGCTTTTGAAAAGCCTACATTTTCTTTATTGGCAATGGTAATAACTTCAGGGAATTTCTCCTTAATCATCGCCAAAGACCCATCAATTGAATTATTATCTATTACAAATACCTCAGCCTCTATTTCATTTGATGCTTTTTGAACGGAGAGTAAACATTGCTCAAGAAAGTGTTCAACATTATAATTGACTATGATAACTGATAGCTTCAATATTAATTAGATAATTAAGAAGTGAAATTAATTTCATATGGAGATCTATTGACTATGGATTTTCCAAGTGTCAATTCATCAATATATTCTAATTGGTTTCCAACTCCAATTCCTCTAGAAATTAGGCTGATATTTAAGTTTTTATTTTCTAATTTTCTATAAATATAAAAATTGGTTGTATCTCCTTCCATAGTAGCACATAGACCAAAGATCACTTCTTTAATCCCTTCTTTTTCAATACGATCAATTAATTCTTTAATTCTAAGATCTTCAGGTCCAATGCCATCCATTGGAGAAATAATACCTCCTAGAACATGATATTTACCAAAATATTGTCCAGTTGATTCGATAGCAAGTACGTCTCTTATATCCTGAACTATGCAAATTATTTCGTTATTCCTTTTGGGATTAGCACAAATTTCACAAACTTCTGTTTCTGCAATATTGAAACAGCTATTACAGAATTGGATATTATCTTTTAATTGTTGAAATGAATTAGAGAATTGATGGACACTGTCCTTTGATTGATTGAGTAAGTGTAAGACCAATCTAAGAGCAGTTCTTTTTCCAATACCAGGCAATGAAGCCATTTGTTCTACTGCTTGATTTAATAGTTTTGATCTGTAATCCATTCTGCAAATTTAATTAACCATGTAATGAAACCACATGCTCGGAAAAATGTTTTTTAACCATAGTTATTAAAAGGTCTACTTCTCTTTTATGGGTTCTGAATGAAAGTATAGCAATTCTTAACCAAATATCGTTGTTTATTGTTGTTGAAGAAATAAATATTTTTCCGTCTTTATGCAATTCATTTAAAATTAATTTATTGAGTGCATTGTTATCAATGGATCGATCTTTAAATCGAAAAGTAAAAACAGATAATTCAGGAAAGGGCCCTAGTTCTATAAAATCGAATTTTTTTAATTCTTGATAAGCGTAATGAGTTAATAACAATTTTTCTTTTAGTCCATTTTTAAACACCTCAATTCCATGATACATTAATGGTAACCACATTCTCATTCCTCTAAAGTTTCTAGATAATTCAGGAGAAAGGTCAGCCGGAGATAATTGAGATTGATCTTTGTATGCATCCTGCATGTAGTTGGCTAGGTAATGATTGGAATGCAATAAGTGTTTTTTATTTTTGATAAGTACCACTCCTGAGCCATAGGGCATAAAGAGACCTTTATGAGGGTCAATGACCAATGAGTCGGCTTTTTCTATTCCTTTGAATTTGGATTTTTGATCATCTAATAAATAAAAGAAGCCACCATATGCAGCATCTACATGCAACCAGCAATTATTTTTGGTAGCTATTTCAGATAATTGATCAAGATCATCTATTACACCTGTATCTGTTGTTCCAGCAGAGGCAATAATCAAAAAAGGTTGTAGACCATCTGAAAGGTCTTTTTCAACTTGTTCTTTTAGAATAGTAGTGTTGATGTGAAATTCTTCATCTAATGGAATCTTTTTAAAGATACATTCTCCTAAACCACTTATTCTTATGGCTTTATGAAGACTGTGGTGCATTTGTTCAGATCCGTAGATTACCGTTCTTTCATAATCTTTTCCTTTAACCTGATGTTTGTCTCTTGCAGCTACAATGCTAATGAGATTGGCAATACTTCCACCAGTAGTTAAATTACCTCCATAAGTGCTCGTATTAAAGTCAAATACTTCTGCACACCAATTGAGTAGATGGTTTTCTATATTGATGGCTCCAGGATTAGCGTAATAAACTCCTGAATATTTATTGGTCATGGAAGCGATCAGATCACCATAAGCAGCTAAAGGAACGCCTCCTCCAGGTATGTAGCCTAAATGTCCACCAGAAGCAGGTTGTATGCCATTAGTGTTTACTGCTGCTTCAAAAAGAGACAAGATTTCATTTAATGGGTAGCCATTGTCATTTATTTTTTTCTCAAAGATCAGCCCACTTGGAGAGAAATCTTCTTCAAATCCTTTTTTGTCTGCTAAAGAATTTAAGAAATCAAACAAATATTCATCAATTTCTTTATTGATAGAGGAGTGCTCTTTTTGCTCCAGTTCGAGTTGCTTGACTGATATTTCAAGTTGGTTGATCTCTTCTTCTAGGTTCATGTTTTAAGAATAAAAAGTTAATATCTGAACATTATCCTTGTTAAGCAAACATAGTAAAAGGTTTTCTTTGTTGTATGGAACCTGCATTAATTATTGGGATCATTGCTGCCTATTTTGGATTGCTCTTATTAATCGCAAAGCTAACATCAGGAGATGGAAGTAACAGTGCTTTTTTTCTTGGTGAAAGAAAGTCGCCATGGTATATAGTTGCATTTGGTATGATAGGTGCGTCTTTATCTGGAATTACTTTTATTTCTATTCCTGGATGGGTGGGAGATACAGATAAACAATTCAGCTACATGCAGATGGTATTTGGTTATTTAATAGGTTATTTTATAGTAGCTTATGTGTTGTTGCCTATCTATTATAAGATGAATTTAACATCTATTTATAGTTATTTAAAAACTAGGTTTGGTTTATGGAGCTATAAAACAGGCTCAGCTTTATTTTTAATTTCTAGAGTTATAGGAGCTTCTATTAGGTTGTTATTGGTAGCTAGTGTATTACAATTAATTTTATTTGATGATTTAGGAGTTCCTTTTGAAATTACTGTATTAGTTTCTGTATCGTTGATTTGGGTTTACACCAATAGGGGAGGAATTAAGACCATTATTTGGACAGATACTTTACAAACAGCTTTTATGCTGGCTTCTGTTATTGTTACTGTTTACTTGATAAGTGATGCATTAAATATCGAAGAAAAGGGAGGAATTATAGAGGGTGTAAAGAACAGTGGATATTCAAGAGTGTTTTATTTTGATAGCTGGTTAGATAATAATTATTTCTGGAAACATTTTTTAGGAGGAATGTTTATTACTATTGGAATGACAGGATTGGACCAGGATATGATGCAGAAAAATTTAAGCTGTAAGAATTTAAAGTCGGCTCAATTGAATATGGTTTCTTTTGCAGGTATATTGATAATTGTAAATGTAATTTTTTTAGCATTAGGTGCTTTGTTATACATGTATTATGAGCAAACAGGTATAGGTGCTAACGCATTATTGAATGAAGATAGAACGGACCTTCTATTTGCTGAAATTGCACAAAGTGGAAAACTAGGAATTTCAGTTAGTGTATTGTTTCTTTTAGGATTGATAGCTGCTGCTTATAGTAGTGCGGATTCGGCTTTGACTTCTTTAACTACCTCTTTTTCTATTGATTTCATGAATGTAGAGGAAAAAGAAGAATCAGAACAAAAGAGAATTAGAAAAGTTGTTCATGTTATAATGTCTATTGTATTGGTCATTACTATCATTATTTTAAGAAGAACATCTGAAGATTCTGCTATTTGGACCTTAATCACACTGGCAGGGTTTACTTATGGTCCGTTAATAGGGCTTTTCTTTTTTGGGATTCTCACCGAAAGAAATTTAAAAGACCAATGGGTGCCATGGGTTTGTGGAGCAGTTCCAGTTGTGCTAGGAACTATATGGTACTTGAATAAAAATGATCTTATCAGCTGGTTTGGAGAGTATCAATTTGGTGCAGAGCTCATTATTTACAATGCACTTATGTCTTTTGGTGCACTTTGGTTGATCAGCTTTAAGCCTAAAGACTTATAATCTTGTCTGATTGTTCTATGATCTGGTAAAGATCTGCCATAGTTGACATAGGGCATAGCTCATTTCCTTTTGAATTTCTTATTTTAAGACAAGTGCCACAAGCATAAATCTCTCCATTGTTGGTAATAAAAGATTCCATTTGATCTTTGATGTTAAATTGTTCATTGGAAAGCTCTTCTGCTTCAACCCCTCTTGCCAAAAGAAATACTTTTACATCATCTTTTTTTTTCAAAGAAAAATTAGCAAGCCTAAAGCCATTGAAAACAGTTTCAGCATTATCAGAGTATATTACAATTCCTAATTTCATATTAGTTTTTATTAAAGAAGATCAATTACAAACATCTCCATCAACATATGGCTTTAAAAATTCTTTTAAAGCTTCAGTCCTTGTCTTTGTTAGATAGGCTAAATAATACCCTTTACACATTGGTAGAACAGAACCATAATAACCTGGCTCTCTTTCTGGGTATTTTAGATCTAATTCAGCATCTCTAAATTTAATCCAAATTCTTTGTGCTATTTTAAGCTTCTCAATAAATATAGTATCTGATTTGTATTTTTCAATTACTTCTTGATAAATGTCGTTTAGCTCATTATCAGCTTTTGAATAATCATTATAAGCATCATCATTCATCTCCAATTGAGTTTGAGAAAAAAAACAAATATTCATAAAAATGAATGAGATAGTTAATAGTATAGTTTTCATAAATTTAAAGGTATTAAATTTTTGAGTTAAATAGTAGACGCGAAATTTTATTGGATTATTGTGGAATGTCCACCATCTACATGCAATATTTGGCCAGTAACCCATGAAGATTTATCAGTCAAAAGATATGTGGCAGCTTCTGCTATGTTTTTTGCACTGCCAATCTTTTTGAGAGGATTTTTTTCTGAATGAAGTTTTATTTTTTCGGAGGAGTTTAAAAACTTACTTGCAAGTGTTGTGTTCGTTAAAGATGGAGCAACTGCATTAACTCTTATATTAGGAGCAAATTCTGCAGATAAAGATCTTGTTAGACCTTCAATTGCTCCTTTAGAAGTAGAAACTAAAGAATGAAAATTAAAACCATTTTGAACTGCGATTGTTGAAAAAAGAACTACGGAAGCATTTTCTGCATTTTTGAGTTTAGGAAGAACATTACGAATTATTTTAGTGGCTCCTAATACTTGTAATTTAAAATCTTGTAAAAAATCATGCTCTGTAAAACGATGAAATGGTTTTAGATTAATACTGCCGGGGCAATAGACTAACCCATGTAATTTTTCAGGAAGTGTAACTAAATCAAGTTCTTCTTTTAATGAGTTAAACTTAAAAAAATTAACATTAGGATGATTTTTTTTTAAATTTTTATTGTAGGTAGCAAAAACATTAGAAGATTCTTTATTCATTAGAATATTTACTATTTCTTTTCCTATTCCAGAAGAACCTCCAACAATTAAATAATTTTTCATAATAAGTTTATTATATAAATTTCAGATTTTTAGTCAACCTTTCTATTTGATTGTTCTTTTTCTTGTATTCTGTGTTGAATCCAAATCATTCTACATAAAAAAAATAAATACGTTATTAGAATTAATGTGCCAAATATGAAAAGACCTATATTATTCATAATTTATCGTTTTGTACAAGTTTGATAAAAATTGCAAAACATAAGATAGATGGGACCCAAATACCAACAAATGCGCCTTCTTCTTTATGACCATTAAACCATAAGGATACAGAAAGAATAAAACTTAAAAAAGATAAAATAACAGGGTAATATTTTTGAAATATATTTAACATAACTTGTTTAATTAATTTTATGTAAAGTTAAACAAAATATCATTATGTTTAACATTATTAGTTAAAAAGTTAAACAAATTATAATTTTATCGAAGGTTAAGCTTGGTAATAAATGTAGAAATAGAACTACTTTTTTTCTTTATTTTTTAAAATACCAGCTATTTTTGAAGCATAAGGAAGCTGATTGAAAATTCTTTTTGAAATAGCTTTTGGGCTATTCAGGAATTGTTTTCTGAGCTCAAGATTTGCATATGCTTTATTGGTAAGATCTATGAATTCAAAGCCAGATTGGTCTTTAGTAATTAAAAACTGACTATGAGGTAAACCATATATTTTAGTATTAACTGCTTCTGCAAAATAGACGGCAAAAGGAAATATCAATGTGGGTTCAAACTTAGGGCTATGTTGCCAGATTGAAGGACAGAAATCATCACCTACTATAAAACCATTTTCTTTTAATTTAGGCCATAAATTAATCAGGTCTATAGTAATTCCTTTAAGTGTGTGGTCTCCATCTATATAAATAAAATCTAGATAATTATCATTTATTTCATTAATAACCTCTGTTGTTTTTCCCCTTAAAACTTTTCTTTTTTCCTTAGCAAAATCTGTTTTTTGCATGGTTTCCTGATAGAACTCTTCAAATGTGTTATTATCTTTATTAGCAGGTTTGTTCCACTTAGATAGATTCCTCCATGGATCGATCATTGTGTATTCTTCGATAGAAGTACTTTTTTCAAGTAATTTTTTGGCGAAATCTCCTCTATATACACCTAGCTCAGCTATATTTTTAAGACTGAATTCATTGATCAGCTCAATGCAAAAAGTAAACCTGTCATTACTTCTATCATTAATCTTTCTTATGACTTCTTGCATCTAATAGATTTTTAATGGAACGGCTAAACTAAGTTATTCAAATAAGTTAGAGTATTACTGTATGAGATTTTTTTCTAAAGAACACTTAGTTTTTTAATAAGTTTTTTATTGTTATCGAAAGTAATTTCTATAAAATAGAGACCTGAAGGAAGTCTGCTTGTATCTAATTTGAACACTTGGGAATTTAATTTAATAATTTGTTTTTGTATTTGACCTATTGAATTAATGAGTTTTAATGAGTAGGAGGTTTCAGAATTCTTTAATTTAATAATTGTGTGTTTATTTGCTGGATTTGGTCCAAGAGTAATAATTTCTTGTTCAGTAGGTTTTGAAATTGAGATAGTACTACAATTAGGCTGGATGCCAGATTGCTGATATAATGTTCCATTATCTACATACCAATTTTCCCAAGAACCCCCAATGCCAGTCTCCCAATTATTTAGATCGAATGAATTTGCACCATTAATTGTTCCTTTTGCAGCATATACTTTAATTGCTTCATTTCCTAGATTCCAGTTTAAAGGATTGTTGGGATTACAATTTTCAGGATTATTGTCTATTAGTTCACAATTTGGCTGTATAAAATAGGCATTGTCATCATAATTAGGGTATTCTCCATAAACTGAAGCAATGCCATTATTGTCAATACAAACAGCAGTATATTCATCACAAGCGATACCTTTACCAACTATACCATAATCAGTTAAAATTCTAGATAAAAAAACTACATGTCTTCCTTTTCTGTCTGGATCATCGTAGTGTGTATCTGTGATTACATCTGATATAATTTGATTAAAAATAAATTTTGAAGAATCTACAGTAATGTTGTTATTGTAAGGATTGGAAAGGGCAGTTGATGATGTAACTGTACCGTTTTGTGCTGAAAAGTAGAATCCACCTAAAATAGCCATTCCTGCACTTGTTCCACCTATTACTATATTTCTATTGACTATTGCTTCATTAATTAAGCTGTCCACAGGGCTATTTCTCCAATAGGAAACATAATCCCACTGATCTCCGCCTGCAAACCAAATTGCTTCTGCTTGTTGAATTTTTTGAAGGACGTAGAACTCGTTAGAGGCTGAGGAGTTGTTAAATACTATTGTTTCTACAGAATTAACATTTATACCTAATCCTGTATACATATAATTATTATATCCATCACTTCCTGAAGCTCTTAATACAAGAATGTCTCCACCATTGGCTTTTTGTAAAAACCAGCTCATTGCATTGTCATCTTCTGATGCTCCTCCCATTAGACAGATCCCTCCATTGGTAATAGTACTGATATCTGATGAGCTACCAGTAAAATATGAGGTGTAGTTCTGCCCTAATAATTGAGGGTTTATAAAAAGTATTAAAAAGATATATAAGAAATAATATTTCATGGCCTTATTGATAATTAAACTAATTGGCTACATCCTTTTTTAGTATTCAATACTTTATGAAATTTAACGTAATGTTAAACGTATACTTTTAAAATATATAATATGTTTTGTTCAGCAAACAATCCTAATTTACCTATTTATTGGATTGGCTCAGTATTTTTTGATTGATCTTTTTAATAAGGGATGGCCCCTCGTATATAAATCCAGTATATATCTGAACTAGATCTGCTCCAGCTTCTATTTTCTCAAGCGCATCCTCTGAAGAATGTATTCCTCCAACACCTATTATTGGAAAAGCTTTATTGGATTTTTGCGCTAAATAACGTATCACTTCAGTAGATCTATCTTTCAGAGGTTGACCACTTAAACCACCATTTCCAATTTCATCAATAATACTTTTATTGCTAGTTAGATTACTTCTTGATGTTGTTGTGTTGGTGGCGACAACTCCAGCTAAGTGGGTGATGCTAACAATTTCAATGATTTCATCTAATTGTTCATTGTTGAGGTCGGGTGCAATTTTTAATAAAATGGGCTTTTGAATTTTCTGTTGATTATTATAAGTATTCAATTGAGTAACTAGCTCAATTAAAAAATCCCTGTCCTGTAATTTTGTGAAAGTATTTACGTTTGGGCAGCTTACATTAATCACAAAATAGTCTACATGTGGGTGTAGTGCTTTAAAGTTGATCAAGTAATCATCTAATGCGTTTTCATTGGGCGTGCTTGTGTTTTTTCCAATATTCCCACCTATAATAATTTTTTGTTTCTTGCTTTTTAGATTTTTTACAGTTGCTTCAACACCATGGTTGTTGATGCCCATTCTGTTGATAATTGCTTTGTCTTTTTTTAATCTAAATATTCTCTTTTTAGGATTACCAGGTTGTGCATTAGGAGTTACAGTTCCTATTTCAATAAAACCGAAACCAAATGAGCTAAGCTGATCAAATAACTTCGCTTCTTTATCAAATCCAGCAGCTAATCCTATAGGATTAGGAAATGAAATTCCAAATACTTCTTTTTTTAATCTAGGATCATTCTTTGTATATATAGCTCTTAAAAGAAAAGCAGCTCCAGGAATATAATGAATCCATGAAATAATTGAAAAGCTGAAATGATGGACCTTTTCAGGGTCAAAACAAAAGAGGATGGGTCTTATAATAAGTTTGTACATGTAGGAAGTGCAAAGTTAAAAAACATCTTGACAAAATATTAGCATTTCTAAAGTTCGTCTTGAAGCTTATTTTTAAGATATTTTACTCCCGCTCTAACTGAATTATAGGCATTTTCTTCTGGTAAAGTATTGGGGATTACTTCAAGATCTTCAAATTGTTTAAAGATATGATCTTTCACTCCAACCAATACAACTTCTATATTTTTACTTTTAAAACCACTGATCACTTCCTCTAAAACATAAATTCCAGAAGCATCTATGTAGGGTACATGTGACATGTTAATGATAACTGCATCTTTATCTTTAATTGCTTCTGCTTGGGCCTTAAACTGATCTGAGAATCCATAGAATAAGGGACCATCCAATTCATAATTAAAGACTCTATTTTTTATAGCTTCAGGTACTTTTAATTTTTTTTCAACCTCACTTAAATTGCCTTTTTTACTTTGCTCCTCTACGATCTCTCCCATTCTCTGCATAAAAAAGAAAGAGGATAATACCATTCCAACTCCTACAGCTACTAATAGGTCTGCAAATACAGTTAGAGAGATCACTAGAATTAATACAAGAGTGTCGCTGTTTTTAATTTTAATTAGCCTTTTAATTCCTTTGAAGTCAATAATCCCTATTCCTACACTTATTAATAAAGCAGAAAGTACAGGTTTAGGTACAATAGATAGGTATTTTCCTAATCCTAAGAGAACAATTAATAAAAATACTCCTTTAAAAATACCACTTAGATTAGTCGTTCCATTAGAATTAATATTAGAAACAGTTCCTGTTGTAGATCCAGCTCCAGGAATACCACCAAATAAAGCGGCAACTAAATTCCCCAAACCTTGCCCCATTAATTCTCGATTTCCATTGTGCTTTGTTTTAGTAATATTATCGGCAACAACTGATGTTAAAAGAGTATCGATAGTACCCAGCCCTGCCAATGTAAGTGCACTTACAATAACAACTGAAAGTTGAGAATAATCAAAGCTTTCTAAAAATCCTAGTTGGATTTCTGGTAGCTGATTTGGGATGTTTCCAATGGTGTCGAAATGCCAATCACCTATAAAAGAATATTCTTTTAAAGCCAATGAAGCCAATGTTCCAAGGATTAAAGCGATAAGACCAGCAGGAATCTTTTTTGAAATCAAAGGAATGGTATAGATTAAAAAAAGAGTAACCCCCCCAAGGATCATTGCACTCCAGTGATGGTGAATGATAGGATCTGGTAAATGGCTAATAATGTCAAGGACTTTCCCTGGAGTTTTTTCCCCGAAAAATGAGTGCCATTGAAATAGGATGATAATAATTCCAATTCCGCCCATAAAACCTGAAAGAACAGGGTAGGAAATATACTTTACATACTGAGCAACCTTAATAAAACCAAAGGCTATCTGAAACAATCCTGCAAGTGCAAAAGTAACGATGATCATAGCTATGCCGCTGTCTGTATCTATGCCTGCTTTGGCAATGATCCCAGCTGCAACGATGGTCATTGGACCTGTGGGGTCACTGATCAATGTTTTAGTGCCTGCAATTAAAGAAGCAATTATAGCAAGGATGATAGCAGTATAAAGTCCTGCTTCAGGTCCTAACCCACTTTGAAGCCCAAATGCTAGGCCCATTGGTAGCGCAATAATAGCAGCAGTTAATCCACCAGTAAGATCACCTTTAAATGAAGTTTTGTATTGAGATAGATTGAGCATAAATTTAAATGCTAAGTATTATGTTGAACTAAAATATAAAACATATTGATTTATTCATTTGATAATTTATTTAAAAAGTCTTTCACATTTTTGGTGCTCCAGTCATGTGCACCCTCAATAATCAATTGCACTTTTTTGTTTTTATCAATGATATATGTTGTAGGGTAAGAATTAACAGCTACATTAAGTGGAAGTATTCTGTTAGAATTGTAAAATGGCAGAGGGAATTCGTAATATTCTTCATATTTTTTTATGATAGAGAGGTCCTCAGCAGGGCTTACAATGATGAATTCAACCTTATTCTTAAATTGATCATGTAATTTAATGATTGATGAAAATTCACTTTTACAAGGGGCGCACCATGTTGCAAAAAAATTGATAAAGATAGGTTTATCAAAATCTTGAATAGAGCTACTGGTTTGATCTGTTTTATAAATAGTCCAGGTTTTATCAAAATAGATATTCTCATCTGACCTTAAATTTTCTTCTATATTAGGAGCTTCTAAATTTAAAGAAATAAGATAAGTGTAAAGGTTATCCCAAAGGGGACTAAAGAAAAATGCGAATAGCAACACAACGACACCTCCAAATATAATATTTGATCTATGTTTTTTAAACAATGACATAATACAAAGGTATTTTTTTAGTATAGGATTAGACTGTTTCTTTATTATTTTATTTTTGCATCAAAAATTCTCATGATCAAAGGAAAAAAAGTAGTGGTAGTGATGCCTGCTTATAACGCTGCTGAAACATTAGAAAAAACTTATAAGGAAATCCCAATGAGCATAGTGGATGAAGTTATATTAGTTGATGATCATGGTACAGATAATACTACTGATTTAGCGAAATCACTTGGAATTCAGCATGTCATTAGGCATGAAAAGAATAAGGGTTATGGAGGTAATCAGAAAACATGTTATAATAAAGCACTAGAAATTGGAGCTGATATTGTCATTATGCTTCATCCAGACTATCAGTATACTCCAAAATTAATTGAAAGTATGAGCTATTTAATAGCCAATGAGGTATATCCAGTTGTTTTAGGTTCAAGGATACTTGGAAAAGGTGCTTTAAAAGGTGGTATGCCGCTATATAAATACATTGCCAACCGATTCTTAACACTCTTTCAGAATGTAATGATCGGACAGAAATTATCTGAATACCATACTGGTTATAGAGCATTTTCAAAAGAGGTACTTGAAAATATTTCTTTTAATAATAATTCAGATGACTTTGTTTTTGACAATCAAATGCTATCACAGATTGTCTATAAAAATTATGAAATTGCTGAGATTACATGCCCAACTAAATATTTTGAAGAGGCATCTTCTATTAATTTATCAAGGAGTATTACCTATGGATTAGGGGTGCTTTCTACTTCTTTTAAACATTTCTTTACTCGAATTGGGTTAATGAAATGGAAATTATTGACTGAATAAAATTTAGATTTTATATGTTGAAAAAGATCAGTGAAAATATTAAAGAGCATCCAATATTTTTTGTTGGATACCTAGTTTTTTTGATTGGTCTTATAATAATCTTATTCAATTATTCTAAAACGGAATCTTTGATCATAGTGAATCATTCTTGGAGCTCATTTCAGGATGTTTTTTTTAAATATTGTACTTATTTAGGAGACGGATGGTTTGCTGTTTCAATTTTGGTCTTTCTGTTGATGTGGCGACTTAAATATGGATTTATTGCAACTATTTGTTTTAGTACAACAGCTTTAATTACTCAGTTTTTAAAAAAGGTGATCTATAGTGATGTAGCAAGACCATCTATTGAATTGTACAATGATTTTCAAAACAATGTGTTACATAAAGTAGATGGTGTTGAATTGCTAAAAGGTAATTCTTTTCCTAGTGGTCATACTACTTCGATATTTAGTATTTGCTGTTTGTTTACTTTGCTGTTCTCAAAAAATAAACTAGGACCAATTTTTATTATAATCGCCTCTTTTACTGCTTATTCAAGAGTATATCTTTCGCAACATTTTTTTGAAGATGTTTTTGTAGGCTCTATTATCGGATGTGTCGGTACTTTAGTTATATATACTTTCTTGCAAAATATTAAATGGGGAAGCTGGGCTGAGTATTCATTTTTTAAAAAGAAATAAATGATCGGCTTTTTACATAAGTATGGTTATTATTTAGCTTTTTTATTTCTTGGTATAGTTCTATTTATACCTTTCCTAGGAAATTTTCATCTATTTGACTGGGATGAGGTCAACTTTGCTGAATCTTCTAGAGAAATGCTTGTTACTGGTAATTTCATGCAGGTACAAGTGAATTTTGAGCCTTTTCAGGAAAAGCCGCCATTGTTTTTCTGGACACAATCTCTTTCTATGAAAATATTTGGTGTCAATGAATTTGCCGCCAGGCTACCTAATGCTTTAATTGGTATCTTGTCTATGCTGATTTTGTTTAGTATAGGGAAGAAAATCAGAGATGTTAAGCTGGGCATAATATGGGTGCTTATCTATATTGGATCATTTCTTCCATTTTTATATTTCAGATCTGGAATTATTGACCCATTATTCAATTTATTTATTTTTCTAGGAATATTTCGACTATTGATTTTAATAGGATCTGTAGATCCTAAACATAGAAATAAGAATGCTTTATTTGCAGGTCTATTCATTGGATTGGCAATTATTACAAAGGGACCAGTTGGGTTATTGTTATTACTGTTAACTTTTTTGGTTTATTGGGTCTTTGAAAAGTTCAGAAAACTAATTTCAATTAAAGAGATCCTTATTTTTGGTGCTGCTACTTTTTTAGTAACCTCTTGTTGGTTCGGATATGAAACCTATGAAAATGGCCCATGGTTTCTTTTAGAATTTATAGCATATCAAATCGAGTTATTTTCCCAACCAGTAGCTGGACATGAACAACCATTTTTTTATCATTTTTTGGTGATATTATTAGGATGTTTTCCTATGTCTATTATTGCATTACCTAGATTTTTTAAGAGTAACAATGAAGAATACAATAATATTGAGAAATGGATGAAAATCTTATTCTGGGTAGTGCTAATATTATTCACGATAGTTTCAACAAAGATCGTCCATTACTCTTCTATGTGCTATTTGCCACTTAGCTTTTTGGCAGCACTGGAGTTGTATGAATGGAGCACTTCAGGAACCCTAAAAAAATGGGTTTTAGGTACTTTGGCTATTATGGGAATGATCTTTTCTTTTTGTTTAATTACAGTTCCTTTAATATTAGTTAATAAAGAGATATGGTTAATTCCATATATAGATGACCTGTTTGCACTTGCTTCATTGGAAGTTATTGTTGAGTGGAGTAGATATGAATACCTAATTGGAGTATTTTATGCAATTATTGTATTGTTATTTATTGGCTTTTTATATAGAAGGAAAATAATTGTTGCTTTATTTATTTTGTTAGTAGGGCTTGGCTCAACAATGATCTTATTAAGTAGATATGTTGTACCAAAAATAGAAATGTATAGTCAAGGTTCAGCAATTGAATTTTATGATTCTATAAAAGATGAAAATAAATATGTTATTACTGTAGGCTATAAAAGCTATGCCCATTATTTTTATGCGCAAACCCAACAGCTTAGTTCTTCGGATTCATTATATCATGTAAAAGAAAGATTATATGATGAAATACTTGAAAATAATTCTGTTGATAGATTGGATAGCAAGCAACGAAAACAATTTGATCATAAAATTTTAGATTGGATGATGAATGGTGAGATAGATAAAACAGTTTATTTTGTTTCAAGGATAGATCGGCAGCACCAGCTAGAAGGTCATATAAATATTAATAAGTTATATAATAAAGGAGGTTTTGTTTTTTATAGTAGAACCCCCCATAAAAAAGAATAAAAAATGGAAGTAAGAGATCTAGAACCCAAAGTAGTATGGAATCATTTTGAAGATTTAAATTTAGTGCCAAGGCCATCTAAAAAAGAAGAACGTGTAATTGCTTTTGCAAAAGCATTTGGTGAAAATTTAAATTTGGAAACTTATGTGGATCCTGCTGGAAATGTGATCATTAAAAAACCAGCTTCTAAAGGAATGGAGAATAGAAAAACAGTTATTCTTCAGAGTCATTTAGATATGGTCCATCAAAAAAATGCAGATACAGATTTTGATTTTAATTCTCAGGGTATTCAGAGCTATATTGATAATGATTGGGTAACAGCTAAAGGGACTACGTTAGGTGCTGATAACGGAATGGGTGTGGCTGCTATTATGTCTCTATTGTCGTCAGATAACATTGAACATCCAGCCATTGAAGCTTTGTTTACTATAGATGAAGAAACAGGAATGACAGGGGCGTTTGAGCTAGAAAAAGGAATTTTAGAAGGAAAGGTTTTACTTAATCTAGATACTGAAGATGATGATGAGTTTAGTATAGGTTGTGCTGGTGGTATTGACACTAATTCAGAATATAAATATGAATTAGCTAATACTTCTTCTCAAGATCATGCTTTTCAGATAAGTGTTAAAGGATTAAAGGGAGGTCACTCTGGAATGGATATTCATTTGGAAAGGGGCAATGCCAACAAGATTATGAATAGGTTATTAGATGAGATTTCAAGTTATAATTTGAGAATTGCAGAAATTGATGGGGGGAGTTTAAGAAATGCAATACCTAGAGAATCTTTTGCAACTATAGTAGTTGATTCAGATCCAACAGAAAAATTGAATCAAACGGTAAGCCATATAAAAGAAGAATTTGCAATAGCAGATCCTGATCTTCAAATAACTATTGGTTCAGCTGAACTACCTAGTACATCTATGAATAGAGATGATTCAATGAAAGTAATTCAATCCATTAGGGCTGTTCAAAATGGAGTTTACAGAATGAGTATGGCTATTGAAGGTTTGGTGGAAACCTCTTCTTCTTTGGCAAGAGTAATCGTTAAAGAGGGAACCTATAGTACACAAAGCTTACAGAGGAGCTCTGTGGAGTCATCAAAAATGGATATTGCTCACACTGTAGGGGCATCATTTTCTATGATAGGGGCGGTAGTTGAGCATACAGGGTCCTATCCTGGATGGGCTCCCAATCCGAAATCTGAAATTCTCGGGATCATGGTGCCACTATATAAAGAATTGTATAAAGAAGATCCTAGAGTTCAAGCCTGCCATGCAGGATTGGAATGTGGAATTTTAAATGAAAGGTATCCTGGTTTAGATATGATTTCTTTTGGACCAACCATAAGGAACCCTCATTCGCCAGATGAAAAAGTGCATATTGCTTCTGTAGATAAATTCTGGAGTTTTTTATTAGAAGTGCTTAAAAGAATTCCGGAAAATAATTAAAAATCCCATTTTCTATTTACAGGATTATAGTAGCTTACTCCGAATTTAAAAGTAAAATTTGGATTAAATGAAGAGTTGGAATTGTCTAGTGTATTGTCTGCAGTTACGGCATAAATACCTATTCTAAATAACTGTTCTCTAATTCTGGTTACTCTTTCTATTCCTGCAAAAACTTCACCATGTGCCATACCATCTTCAGGAATAAGCAAGAAACCAGCTCCTCCTGCTATTGATAATTTCAATCTGTGAATTATTGGAATTTTATTTAGGATTGCTCCTTCAAAATGATGCATGTAATTCCCTCTTATGTATTCATTAGGTGTACTTAAAGTAGGGCCTAAAAGCTGAAAAGATTTTAATGGATTGCTAAAGAAAAAATAATCAGAGCCTCTAAAATATTTCCATTCCAGAACTCTTAAATTGTTTTTATTTAGAAATGTTCCTGCTTGTACATTCCATTTAGAGGAGCCTAGTTGTGGTAGTTTTATTTCGTCAAAAGCTCCAATTTCTATATAATCAAAATTTACCTCACTATTAAAAAGACCAGGAATGCCTTTACGATAGATTAAGTTAAAAGTAGGGTAATCACTTCCTAATACTATTTTTTTGTTGTTTTTGTAATAGAATCGTTGTTTAGGAATGTAGGTGAATTGAAACCTTAACTCTGACTTAATATAATCTTGAAAATTAGTAGGTGTATTTAATGTGTCAACAAATGCTTCATTGATCCAATCCGCCAGTTGAAGGTCTGTAATGGCAATTTTATTGGCATAATCAAATTTAACCTCTCCATATAAACCATTGAATATTTCCATTCTCTGAGAGATCTCAACACTTTTAGTTCTTGCATAATTACTTCTTGTGAAAGCAGAAGTAAATGAGGCAAACTCATTAATCAATTCATAATAATCACCAAAGCGAACAAATGTCCTTACAAACTTTTTCGGAAAATAGGTTAACCCAACTCCAATTTTACCTCTTACATCTTTATTTCTGATTCCATAATCGATCTCTCCATCTGTTTCTAATAAATAATCATTTTCAAAAGCTTTGTTAAAATGCATGCCTAAGCGATGTCTATACCCCCCTATACCAAAAAAGTTAAATTGACTAACTATTGGCTCAATATAAAATTCATTTCCTTTATATCGGTTTCTGTGAAAAAAACCAGCAAATATAATCTTGCCTAATGTCACTCTATTAGCAATGCTATCTTGCTCTAATAGGTATTTTTCACTTTGGTGAACAGCTCTTAAGCTATCTGTATGATCTATGTAGTCAATTTCTTTTTCTTTTAAAGTAATAGGTCGAATATGATTCCAGTAGGAAGAGTCTCTAGAATAGACACTGTCATTGAATGTTCTTTCTTCAGTGTTAAAGAATTTTTTAGGAAAAACTTTATTGATCTTGTAATTTTTATGTGAAATCCTTGCATTTCCTATGATCTGATATTTCCCTTCTTTTATTGTGTAATTAATCTCTCTTCTTGCAGGAAGGTACATGTTAGTGTCTATTTGGATATAGTCTTGTATTAGGTTAAAGTTTTTGCATAAAAGCATAGGTCCATTAATGCTTAGCTCAAATGATTTGATAGAAAAAGTGCTATCCTCAATAAATAAGATGCCTTTGAACAATGGTTCTCCGTTAAAAAGTGGAGTTACTTTTATTTTGTAAATTTTGCTATTTTCTTCATAAAAAGAGCCTTTGAAATCAAAGCGATAATATAATGCACCGTTAATACTTAAAGGAGAAATTATAGGTTTTTCTATCACATTTTTTATTACAACATTGTTTTTATATAAGTTGAAATCTCCAGTAGATACTTCTGTATAAAGTAGGTAAGGGTCTTCTACTTCAAATTCAGTTGGAACAATTGAATATTCTCCATATCCTACTGTAGCACTTACATCTAGACCCGATTCTTTTTTGGTGTCTGCAAAATCATGATAACCAAGAAATTCTTCTTTGTATTTATTAGTAGCTTCATAATTAGTAATACTGTAGCTTTCAATGAAATTCAAAATTTCGTTTTCAAAATTTACATGAATTGAAGTGTCTGTAATTAGAATTTCTTCTGCATTTTCCAATTCCTTCTTGGTGAATTTAATTTGTCTTTTTTCAAGAGAATTTTTTAGATAAGTATTACAAGAGTAATTTTCTATGGCATTTAAATAAAGCTTTCTTTTTTTTCTAGCTTTAGCCATTACTTCTTTTGCTTTATTCTTTGTATTGGATACTATTTCTAGTTCATTTAAGCTGGTAGCTGATTCTAATAATGTAATATTTATAGTTCGTCCTTTTTCAGTTAATTGAATGGGTAATTCTTTAGAGATGTGCCCAACATAGCTGAAAATTATTACATGGCGACCTGGTTTTAACTCTATATAATATTCGCCATCACTATTTGAGGTAACACCATATGTCGTATTTTTTACATAGATCGTTGCAAATGGGAGTGGTTCTCCAGATTCATTAACAATAGTTCCTTTTATAAAGCTGCTAAATGCAACAGTAGAGCTATTAGCAATTAGAATAAAAAGGAAGATGACCCTTAAGTACATATAGGATTATTGATTATGTTGTTAAAAATAGTAAGATTATTCAATTGATTATTTTCACATTCAATTGCTTATGAAATAATGAATGTTAAACTAATTCCTCTAAAAAATTAACTTTGTTGTTTAAAATCTATAAATACCATGTCTCAGCACAAAGAAATAAAGCGTATTACCACACATGTAGTACAGGAAATGAAAAATAGGGGTGAGAAAATATCTATGCTTACAGCCTATGATTATTCTATGGCATCTATAGTAGATCAGGCAGGTATGGATATTATACTGGTTGGTGATTCTGCATCAAATGTAATGGCGGGACATGAAACTACTTTGCCTATTACATTGGATCAAATGATTTATCATGCAGCTTCAGTAATTAGAGCAGTTAAGCGATCTTTAGTGGTTGTTGACCTTCCTTTTGGAACTTATCAAGGTGATTCTATGGGCGCCTTAAAATCTGCGGTACGTATTATGAAAGAAGCAGAAGCCCATGCAGTTAAGTTAGAAGGTGGATCTGAAGTATTAGATTCAGTAGAAAGAATTTTAACTGCAGGTATTCCTGTGATGGGGCATTTAGGATTAACACCTCAGTCAATTTATAAATTTGGCACTTATGCTGTAAGGGCAAAAAATAAAAAAGAAGCCGATCGTTTATTGGAAGATGCTAGGTTATTACAAGACGCAGGATGTTTTGCTATTATTTTAGAAAAAGTGCCAGCTGAATTGGCTCAAAAAGTAGCTGAGGAGATCAGTATCCCTATTATTGGAATAGGTGCGGGAGGTCAGGTTGATGGGCAAGTTCTTGTAGTTCATGATATGCTGGGAATTACTCAGGAATTTTCACCTAGATTTTTAAGACGATATCATAATTTGTTTGATGAGATGAAAAATGCTTTTCAGAATTATATTGCTGATGTTAAGAGTAAGGATTTCCCTAATGAAAAAGAACAGTATTAATTAATTATAGATAATTTCTTTATTACGACTTTCTTTTTATATATTTAATTTTATAAATCTTAAATAAATATTAATTATGAAAAAATTATTTGTGTCACTAATAGGTGTCGCTCTAATGTCAAGTTGTACCATAGCTTATACTTTTCAAGCAACGAATAATCCAGTTGGTTCAAAAACAGGTACATCGGAGCAAAAGTTTCTTTTTGGTCTTCCGTTAGGTGAAATGCAAGATGCAGGATATGCAGCAGCATGTAAAGATGGAGGGATTACAAAAGTAGGTCTTACAGAACAAACCATTTGGACAAATGGTTTTGTTATGAAAAGAATAACAACTGTATACGGAGATTAATTAACTAATAAAATTATTATGAAAAAAATATTATCAATATTGTGTGTTTCTGCAATTATGTGCTCTTGTGCAATTACAATGCCTGTTGCAGCAACTAATAATCCTCTAGGGACAAAAGTAGGTGTTTCTGAAGGAAATATATTTAAACCAGCATCTGTTTCAGAAGCTGCAAAAAATGGAGGTGTTTCAACTATATCTACAGTAGATAAGAAAGTACATATCTTCAATATTTTCGGAAAATACTCATACATTGTTTCAGGTGAATAAAATAAATATTATGAAAAAAATCAAAAACATACTTATAGCTTCATTCATTTTTGGAATGATGTCTTGTAATCCAATAATGATAAGCCCACTTATCGTTACAGATAATCCTGTGGGATCTAAAGTTGGTGAATCTTCTTATAGATTAAATTTATTAGGTTTTCCCTCTACTAAAGATGCAGATCGAAGTATTGCAACTGCAGCTAAGAATGGTGGAATCACTAAAATTGCAACCGTTGATTTTAAATATGACGTGCAAGCAAGATCTTATACAACAATTGTAACAGGAGAATAAAATCATATTTAATTAAATGAATAGTAAGGGTGTCGTCTGACACCCTTTTTTTTGGTTAATTTTGCCAACTTATGAGCTTACAAGTTTTATTTGAGGATAACCATTTAATTGCGGTTAAAAAAAATCCAAGAGATATCGTACAAGCAGATGATTCTGGAGACCCAACTTTAGCAGATGCTGTAAAAGCATATATTAAAAGGAAATACAACAAGCCTGGAGATGTCTTTTTAGGGATTATACATAGAATAGATAGACCAGTTGGAGGTGTAGTGGTTTTTGCACGCACTAGTAAAGCACTAGAGAGAATGAATCGTCTTTTTCAGGAAAAAAAAGTAACTAAAGTATATTGGGCAATTGTTGAGGATAAGCCACCATTGGAAGAGGGAACACTTACAAATTGGTTAAAGAAAAACCAGGAGAAAAATAAATCTAGGGCTTATGATAAATTGGTGAACGGCAGCAAGGAGTGTGTGTTGGAGTATATTCTAAAGGGAAGAAGTCGAAATTATTTTTATTTAGAAATACATCCAAAAACAGGAAGGCATCATCAGATCAGGGTTCAATTGAGTCATATTGGATGTAGGATAAAAGGGGATGTTAAATATGGGGCAAACAGAACCAATAGAGATGGTTCTATACATTTGTTTGCCAGAAGTATAACATTTGAACATCCTGTGAAAAAAGAAATGATCACTATTAAAGCCAATCCCCCCGTAGATCCATTATGGGATGAGATGCTAAATCTAAATGAGGATTAATCTTCTATAGCTATAAAGCTGATCTCTACATTTACATTTTTCGGCAAACAAGAAACTTCAACTGTTTCTCTGGCAGGATAGCTCTGTTTAAAATAGCTAGAGTAGATCTCATTAACTTCTCCGAAATTATTCATGTCACTTAAAAAAATAGAGCATTTGATTACATTGTCCCAAGACATCTCTGCTGCATTAAGTATAGCACCTATATTTTTCATGACCTGATGGGTCTCATCATTTATTGAATTGGTCACTAATTCATTGGATATTGGGTTAATGGCTATTTGGCCACTTGCATAAAGTGTTTTATCTTTTTTAATGGCTTGGCTATATGGCCCTACTGGTGCAGGAGCATTTTTAATAGTAATTATTTTTTTCATTTTGTTTCTTTATCTAATTCCATTGTCATACCAGGTTCTTCTTCTTTGTAATTTAAGATCCTGCAATAATGAAGATTTCACATTAATGTGAATATTATAACTTTTCATGATTCCAAAGGGGATCCAATTAAATCCTATTTCCCAACAATGAAGATCTCTGGCTACTTCAATTGAAGTAAAACTGAACTCTTTTCTGGTGAAGTCATAATTAGTGATATAGGCAAGTTTCCAATTTTTAGTAATATTAAAATCACCCCTAACTCCAACAGATTGAGTTAAGTACATGGTGTCTAAAGAAGATGTGATACTTCTTCTATAATCAATTTTATAATCAAGGCTTAATGTCCAAGGTATGTTAAAGTCTATATAGGCGTCTGGATTAGCATTGATCATGTCTAATTCTTCTTCAGTTCCTTGATCACTTTTGTATTCTTTGTCTTTATTTTTTTTCGATCTTAAATTAATGCTAAGTGCAAGGTTAGCATTTGTTAGGGTTCCTAATTTTTTATTGATGTTGTATTGATAGATGTTTCTTCTTCTTCCTTCACTATCATACCAATAAGGGTCTAGTACTGCTCCAAAACGCATGCTGAGGTTTTTCCATAAAGTAGTTCGTCCATTCATGTTAATGTTGTCTAATTTCATGGAGTCTCGTACAAAATCATATCCAGAACTAAATGTAATATTGTCTAAGATTTTAGATCTTTTATAGGGTTCATTTCCTGTTGTGTCTTTTGTGTTAATTCTTTTTAGCTCTAGTGCATTGATGAGGTTAATACCTAGTCTTCCAGATTCTCCACTAGAAGGTGTTCCGTATATTCCATTTGAAAAAGGGGAGTAATAAGAAATGGTTCCAGCGGTGTCAGATTGATAGTCATAAGTGTAGCCATTATCTGGCCTGTAGGAAAAATTGATATTAGGAGTAATAGTATGTCTAATGATCGCATCACCTTTTCCCCTCATGAATTTCATGAATTGATAAAAGCCATAGATCTTTGTTGTAGCGGAAGCACTTACATTATGACTGCCTGCTATTACAAAGTTATCAACTGTATCTGTAATTACTTCACTGGAGTTGTTACTCCATGTTTTTTGTATTTCATTCATGTACCAAAGAGAAGAATACTGATAAATTGGATTAATAGTAATGGATTTTTTAAAGATTTTAATAGAAGAAGAAGCATTAATGTTGTGTTTCATTCCATATCTAGAATTACTCATTAAACCACCTATGTTATTTAAAGAAATATTACTTGCAGAATCAGTCGTTTCGTTTTTGAAATTCACATTGTAATTCACATTGGTTTGATTGATGAACTCGTCTATGAAATTTTTGTTTTTCGGATTTTTCCTTAACATTTTAAAAGGATAAAATCTGTTAATATTATAAGTAGCTTCAGGTAAAGTGAAGGTGACCATGTCTGTAGTGCTGTTTTGATTGTGTCTTAAATTCACATTTAAATTAGAGCTAATCTTCCCTTTGAATTGTTTACTCCATGCTATGTTAGAGTTAAAAGTATTGGTTAAGTAGTTGTTGGCAGATATTGGGTTGTAGTCATTTTGGAAATTAGTGGTAGTTCCAGCGTTAATATTAGCTCTAAAAGTGGTGCCTGGGTTAGCTTTTGGGTCCTGACTATGACTCCATTTAATAAAAAATTCATTGGAAGATGAATAGTCCTCAAATTCTTTTTCACCTTGTTTTATCATTCGGTAATTCAGCTGAATATTTCCATTGTATTTATATTTCACTTTATAAGAAGTGTTATTTATTACACCCCAGCTTCCTTTGCTGTAAATGTCTCCTAATAAAGAGGTGCTGAGTTTATTGTTTTTGAATTTATGATAATATCCTCCTCCTAATAGATAAAAGCCAAGTGCTTGAGATTCTCCATAGGTAGGAATAATAATCCCATTGGCACTTTTATCTTTTTTGTTAGGGAAAAATGCAAAAGGCAACCCTAGTGGAGTTGGTACATCAGCAATAAATAAGTTGATTGGGCCTGAGACAATTTTATCATCAGGTTTAATAATAGCTTTTCTTAATTTAAAATAGTAATGAGGGTGGTCAAGATCACAAGTAGTATATAAAGCTGTATTTATATGAATATCACCATTTTGCTGTCTTTTTACTTTTTCTCCATGGATATAGCTTTCTCCCTCTTGTAATTTGACTTGATAAGTGATGCCTCTTTTTGTTTCGAAATTGAATCTTAATGAATCCGAAATTGTTTCCGTTGTGCCATCTGTTAATGAAGGAATTCCTGTTTTTTTTCCTAAAGAGTCTATACATAATTTTGCAAACACCTCTTTTGTTTTAAAATCGAATTCAATAAAACAAGCATCCAGCACAATTTCTCCATAATCTACATGTGCTTTATTATATAGGTATGCTTTTTGATGCTCCATGTTCATAACTATAGAATCTACAGATGAATAATTGATAGGGGAATCTAATTCACTTTTTACTTCTATAGTACTATCTACTTGATTTTGACCTATGAATAGATTGGGAATTAACATTGTAAGGAGAATAAAAAATACATAATGAATACAAAAAATACATTTAGCATTTTTACTTTTGGATTTTATATTAAGTATTTTACTTCCCCTTTTCAATTACTTGAAGAGTATATGATGAATAATAGAACAAAGATACATGCGAATAAACGCATTTTTTACATTTTTCTTGCATATACATGCTTGATGTTTAATTTTCAACTGTATGGTCAGACTGGATTAGGATTAAAAACAGTGGTTATTGACCCTGGTCATGGTGGGAAAGATCCAGGAGCTATAGGGTATAATAAGACCATGGAAAAAACCGTAGTATTAAATGTAAGTTTAATATTAGGGGATCTTATAAAAAAAGAATTTCCAGATATTAAGTTAATCTATACAAGAAGTACAGATGAGTTTATTGGATTAGCAAATAGAGCTAAGATTGCCAATAAAGCAGGTGCAGATCTTTTTATTTCTATTCACGCTAATGCGGTTGAAAGTAGAAAGGCTGCAGGTTTTGAGAGCTGGGTATTAGGGCTACATAAATCTCAAGCTGCTTTAGAAGTAGCTAAATTTGAAAATTCTGCAATTCTAATGGAAGATGATCATGAACAGACTTATTCAGAATTTGACCCTAAAGATCCTGATGCTTATATAGCACTATCCATGAGGCAGAATGCTTTTTTGGATCAGAGCATTGTTTTTGCAGACCTTCTACAGAAAGATTGCACAAAAAAACTTGGGTTAAAGAATAGAGGGGTAAAGCAAGCAGGTTTTATGGTGCTATATAGAGCTACCATGCCAGCAGTTTTAGTTGAATTAGGTTTTTTATCTAATATAGAAGAGGAAAAACTCCTTGCATCTTCAAGTGGACAACAAAAGCTAGCAGCGTATTTATTTGAAGGTTTTAAGAAGTACAAAAGCCATTATGATGCTGTAGATGAATCTATAGTAAAAGGTCCTACAGAAATTGATGTTCAACCTGAAGAATTGCCTGAAGATCCCTCTTCTGAAAATGAAGAAGGTGTTCTATTTAAGGTGCAAATTGCAACTTCATCTACACAAATTGAGACAACTCCTGAAAACTTTAAAGGTTTAAATAGCGTAGAAGTGTATCTTAGTGGGAAATTTTACAAATATACCTATGGTAAATGCAGGTCTTTTTCAGAGGCAAAAGTCCTATTAAAGCAGGTAAATGAAGCTGGGTTTAATACTGCATTTGTAACCGCATTTGAAGATGGAAGTAGAATTGAATTAAAAGAAGCAATAGATAAAACAAAATAAATTTTCGATTAGAAAAAATGTTAAAAAAAGAAATTATAGTAGGAATAGTTACTACAATTGGAATTTGTGGACTTATTTATGGTTTTCTATTTCTTAAAGGATATAGTAGTGGAATAAAGTATTACGCTGTTTATGATAATACAGAGGGTCTAATTGAAGGAAGACCTGTAAAGTTAAATGGTGTTGAGGTAGGACAAGTTGAAAATATATTATTAAAAAGTGATAATGATGTAGTTGTTGAATTTATTATTTCTAACCCTAGAGTAGAGAAATTACCTTATGGCACAATTGCAAAATTAAATTCAGATTTATTAGCAGGAGCTTATATAGATATACAATGGAATGATACTAATGTTTATTACAAGGATAATGACACATTAGCTTCAGAATTATCTAAAGATATAGAAGATCAGATAAATGAACGGTTACTTCCATTAGAAAAGAAAACCAATGAATTAATAAGTACTGCAGATTCAGCCATTAAGACTATTGAAGCTATATTTAGTAGAAATACAGATAATATGGATGAATCTTTTGAAGGAATTAAAAGAGCAATTATCAATTTTGAAAGAGTTTCTTTAAGAGTGGATACTTTGATCAAAGGAGAAAAGAACAGAATTTCAAGAGTAATGGTCAATATTGAAAATATAACAACCAATCTAAAAGAGAGTAATGCCGATATCAAAAATGCATTTTCTAATATCTCTCAACTTTCAGATTCATTGGTTAATGTAGATCTTGTGGGGACTATAGAGAGAGCTAAAACAGCAATTGATCAGGTAAATATTCTTATTGATGATATTCAAAATGGTGATGGAACCATTACTCATTTAATTAAGGATACTTTGATCTATAATAATTTCAATATGATGCTTGAAGAAACAACAAGGCTTATCGAAAATATTAAAGTACATCCAAATAGATATTTGCAATTCAGTGTTTTTGGAAGTAAAGAAAGAGGTCCGTTGGATGTGAGGGATGAGAAAGTGTTGAAAAAGTTCATCAAAGATTCTTTGAGAAATGGAAATTAATAATTCTTTTTAGAAGAGTTGTTTTTCTTATTTTAGCAGTATGTTTTACCATTAATCAACAATTTTTATGCAGACTGAAAATTTAATTTTTCTGATCATATTTGTTTTTGCGGTTGGTTTTTTCTCTTATAATTTATCTAAGATCATTAGGAATATAAGCCTAGGGAAAAAGAAAAATCGATTCGATAATCCAGTAAGAAGGTCTATTATTTTACTAAAAGTAGCCTTTGGACAAACAAAGATATTAGCTAGACCTGTGTCAGGTATTTTACATGCTATAGTATGGTGGGGTTTTTTAGTTATTACTGTAGGCACTTTAGAAATGGCCATTGATGGTGTTTTTGGAACTGAAAGGGTGTTTGGTTTTATGGATGTATTTTACAGAATTGTAACTGCTTCTGGTGATGTTATGGCTGTACTTATTTTAATTTCTTGTGTTTTATTTTTAACTAGAAGACATTGGGTGAAAGTCAAAAGGTTTTCTGGAAAAGAAATTAAGAAAAAATCTTCTGTAGATGCAACCATTGCATTGGTTATTATCATTTTTCTTATGATCTCATTGTTAACCATGAATTTAGGTTATTTAGGGCTTCATGAGCATTCATTTGTTGGAAGCTATCCAATAAGTAACCTATTATTACCTTATATACAAAGCTGGGAAACTGAGTCTATAGAGTTGTTTCATAAAGTAAGCTGGTGGTCTCATATCATGTTGGTATTGATCTTCTTAAATGAATTACCCTATTCAAAGCATTTTCATGTGATAATGTCAATCCCCAATGTGTATTTCTCCAATATTGAGGAGCTGGGACAGATGGATAATATGGCTTCTGTAAAAAAAGAGGTTGAATTAATGATGGATCCTAATGCAGATCCATATGCGGCACCTCCAGCATCTGCTGCACCTCCAGAACGATTTGGTGCAAAGGATGTTACTGATTTAAATTGGATCCAGTTAATGAACGCTTATTCATGTACTGAATGTGGTAGATGTACATCTGAATGTCCAGCTAATCAAACAGGCAAGTTGCTTTCTCCAAGAAAGATCATGATGGATACAAGAGATAGATTAAAAGAAGTTGGTAAGAACATTGATAAACACGGGAAAGATCATGTCGATAATAAGTCATTATTGTATGATTATATAAAACCTGAGGAGATTTGGGCTTGTAATACATGTAATGCGTGTACTCAAGCATGCCCTTTAAATATTGATCCTTTATCAATTATTGTTGACCTGAGAAGGTATTTAGTAATGGAGGAATCTAAAGTCCCTGGAGATCTTGCTTCTATGCTAACGAACATAGAAAACAATGGTGCTCCTTGGCAGTTTTCTCCTACAGATCGTTTTAACTGGGTGAATGAAGATTAAATTTAAATGATATGAGTGAAACATTAACAGTTCCAACAGTTGCAGATATGGTTGCGAAGGGAGAGACTCCAGAAGTTTTGTTTTGGGTAGGTTGTGCAGGTAGTTTTGATGATAGAGCAAAAAAAATCACAAAAGCCATTGTTAAAATTTTAAATAAATGTGATGTAAAATTTGCAGTATTAGGACAGGAAGAGAGCTGTACTGGAGATCCTGCGAAAAGAGCTGGAAATGAATTTGCATTTATGATGCAGGCCATGCAAAATATTCAAGTTTTAAATGGTTATGAAATTAAAAAGATAGTGACAGCCTGTCCTCATTGTTTTAATACGCTTAAAAATGAATATCCCGAATTAGGTGGTAATTATGAAGTTGTTCACCATACACAGCTGATCAATGCTTTGATGAGAGAAGGCAGATTAAAAGTTGAAGGTGGTTCATTTAAAGGAAAAAAGATCACTTTTCATGATCCATGTTATTTGGCAAGGGCTAATGATGAATATGAAGCACCAAGAGAAGTTCTATCTAAGCTAGATGCTGAATTGACTGAGATGAAAAGAAGCAGGGCTAATGGTCTTTGCTGTGGGGCAGGAGGTGCACAAATGTTCAAAGAATCTGAAGCTGGCAAAAAAGAAGTTTTTGTTGAAAGAACAGAGGATGCTTTGGAGACAAAAGCGGAGTATGTAGCAACTGGTTGTCCATTTTGTAATACAATGATGACTGATGGTGTTAAACATTTTGAAAAAGAAAATGAAATAAAGGTGATGGATGTTGCTGAAATGATTGCAAACGCTTCTGAACTATGAAATTAAACATTAAAGAGCTAAATGGGGAGGCCAAAATATGGGTCTATACTTCTTCTGTAAAGATCAATGAATTACAGCAAAAAAAAATATTGAATTTAGCAGATCATTTTTTGTCTAATTGGGAGTCTCATGGCAAAAGCGTTATAGGAACAGTTGAAATCATTGAAGATCATTTTGTAATTATAGCTGCTGATCCAAAAGGAGATACTTTATGCGGAAGAGCTGTCGATGCCAATGTGCGTTTTGTAAAAGAAGCACAACAAGTTACAGGGTTAAATTTAACAGATAGAATGGTCGTGGTTTATAAACAAAATGGAGAAATGCTTTCTAGTAACTTTAATACTTTGAAAAAAGAGATTCAATCTGGCAGAGTGGATGCAGATAGTGTTATTTATAACCCTTTAGTTAATTCTGTTGAAGAGTTTAATACTTCTTTTGAACAGCAACCTTCTAATTGTTGGCTAGCTTAAATTTTTATCAGGTATTTATATTCTACCATTTCATTTCTTTTTTCAGGTATAAAGAAATTAAGACCTATTTTTGAAGTATTGATATGATCGAATTTTTTGACCTCTTTGACCCATCCTTTTTTTTCTAATTCCTTCATCTCTTTTTCTGAAGTATAGATCCAATAATCCTTTCCTATATATGTGCTTAGATGTTTAGGTATAAACTTTATTTTATTCAAATTTTTACTATAGAATTCTAGGCTGTAGGAATTTGTTTCATAGTCTAATGTGTCAGCTTCATTAAAGTTGTAATCGTAAGATAATACAATATCTTGTTTTTCTTTTTTTAGAAATTCACCAGCTTTTTTGCCACTATCATATTCAAGTAGAATAGGGTAGAAATTTGTATATATGATTAAATGAGCCATAATAGCGATTAATGAAATAAATGTAAACTGAGCAGTGGTGTTTAATTTTTTTAAGATAAATATCAGCAGTATGATCATCATTATTATTAGCATGGACCATGGAAGTAGGGAAGAGGATGGGAATGAATAATACAACAATAGAAAAAGAGCTACTATGAAAATGGTCATTATAAAAACATGAATGTATTTAAGCCATTTTTGATGATCTTTTGATAGTAGATAATTGGACCCAAGAACACATAGAAAAGGCAGGCAGATAAAAATGTAATGTGGAAGTTTAAAGGATGAAAAGCTTAATATAATTATAGGAATTATAATTGCACCTACAGTATAATATTCATTTAGTTTTATTTTTTTGAAAATGGATTTAAGTTGCTGTGTTAAACCAGTAAACCCTAGGATAGTCCATGGTAGTAAAGCCCATAAAAGTGTATGAATAAAATAAGTAGGATCTGTAGCTTGAGTTTCTTTCATTTGAATCATAAAAGGGTTGCTGCCAGTTATACGTCCAAAGCTTTGGTCCCATAGGAAGAATTTAACTCCACTTATGTTGTTTTCCCCATACAACTCCTTTTCTGGATGGAGGTCCCATTGTAAGTAAAGACCAATTAGTAATGGTGATATTGTAATAAAAGTGACAATTAATCCTATGATTAATTTCCAGTCATAAATTGATTTCCAATCTTTTTTAAAAAGAATTTCAGTGCCTACTGCAATAATTGGTATCATAAGTCCAATAGGACCTTTTGAACACATAGCTATACCTATAAAGAAAAAACAGAAAATTAGATCTGACCATCTTGAATAATTTCTGTATTGAATGAATTTTGCAGTTGCAAACGTAATGGAACCAATTAGTAAGGTGTCTGTTCTAACATCAACATTTACCATGAAACACGCTAAGGAGGTCATGAACATCAATGCAGCATATTTCCCAATTCTATTATTATAGAGTTCTTTTCCTATAATATAGGTTCCATAAGCTCCAAGCAGTAAGAATAAAAAAGAAGGTAACCTAAAGGCAAATTCGCTAATCCCAAAAAGTGCATAAGACAAACTTGAAAGCCAAAATAATAAGGGAGGTTTGTCAAGATAATCTCTTCCATCAAGTTGAATTTGAAGATAATTTCCAGAATCTAACATCTGTCTACTGATCTCTGCATATTGAGAAGAATCAAATCCTATCAGAGGAAGAGAAAGTCCATAAATACAAATGGCTCCTGTTAGCAAAAAGAGAATGGCTAAAATTCTATCTTCTGATGTCCAGCTTTTCATTTTCTGTAAATGTTTTTTTTGTAGGGCGTTGCATGGGTTCCCATATAAATCCTTTTAATTTTCTTTCTTCTTCAGAAGAAGAGCTAATGGGCTTTAATACAGAATTGGGTGTATTGGTGAAATTAAGGACCTTCATCTCATTGCTGTCTAATAGCATGGTTATTTCAGAGCATGTGGTTTTATTAAAATCAATAACAGGTTCATTTTCTTTATTGGCTAAAAAGTAAATGGTTTCTCCATTTCCTATTACATGTATTTTTTTTAATTTATTATCTATAAAACTGCCTATCATATCTTTGCCTTTAACCTGATTGTAATAGTTGCTATCGACTTCAGAAATAACCATGCTGTTATTATAGATATTCATTTTGTGAATATTTCCATCCCAGTAATTTAATTCAATATAATCTCCAGAAACTTGATTGATATTAGACCAGATAAATGGGGAATTAAATAATTCCATAACTGAGTCCTTTTCTTTATATGAAATAGAATCGCATGTCCCCTGAATATCAGATTTAAAAATCTTCACTTGTCCATAGGACCTTAAAAATTGCTGATCTAAAGAATCAAAGATGCTAATGAAATTATGAGATTCTATTTGTAATGTATCATCTTCATAATGCTGTTCAAGCATGGCATTGCCTTTTACAATTGATGAATCATTTATCTCATCATGATAGGCATAATCTCCTTTTAATTGATATTTTTTAATTGTATCTGATAAATAAACATTTCTAAATACTTCACCAATACCATCAGTTCTATTATAAAATATACTATCTCCTGAGATGGTTCTTTTGTCAGATTCAATAGTTGCTTGATTCCAGAATGAAGATTTTTCATTTTTTGTGTCATACCATCCTTTATTACAGTATATGGTGTTTTTGTTTGATTCTATAATTGAAGGACCACTAAAAAATGCAATTTCTGTTTGGGTTTGATAGCTTAAAGTATCTGATGTCATTTTATAATTAGGATGTTCCAATACTACACTATCCTTAAAATAAAGAGTTTTAAGCTTGCTTTTATAAGCTCCTTTTATGCTGGTTAACTTATTTTGATTTTGTGTACTGTAGATATTTGCTCTTGAATAATAATAAGCAGTTTTATTATTTAAATCGTAATTGAGATCAGAACATGTCAATTGAATATCTTTTTCTATTAATTGAACATTTCCTTTTATCAATGCAGATTTTTTATTTCCATCATAATATAAAGTATCTCCGGTTAACTTAATTGAGTCCCCTTGTTCTATTTTGATGTTATTGTATGCATTGAATGAATTGGATTTTAAAAAAAGATAAGCACTGTCACAATACATGAAAGCCCCATCATGCTCCATTATAACATTACCTCTAAGTAGCTGGGCGTCTTTTACTTCTTTTTTATATTCTAGCTGATCTGCCCTTACAATATTTATTTTTTTAGTTTGTCCATGAATACAATAGGGAAGTAAAACACAAAATGCAAATATAATTTTCAGATCTCTCATTAATATGGAAAAACGAAAAACTATCTAATATAATTATGTATTTATAGAACTTATTCAGTAATAGCTATTGAATTATCAATAGTCTGTTTCCGGTCTGGTCCCACTGAAATAATTGATATTGGAGTTTCTAATTCCTTTTCTAGATAGTTAATATAATTAGTTAATTCTGTAGGTAGATGATCTGCATTACTCATTTGAGTAAGATCTGTATTCCATCCATCCATCTCAATATATACAGGTTTCACATCATTATTGATACCATAAGGGAAATAATCAATTTTTTCACCTTTGTGAAGATAGTGTGTGCAAACTTTAATTTTATCAAATTGGTCTAGGACATCAGCTTTCATCATAGATAATTCAGTTACACCATTGATCATAATGGAATACTTTAAAGCAGGAAGATCTATCCATCCACATCTTCTTTCTCTTCCAGTTGTGGCGCCAAATTCATGACCTATTTGCCTTATTTTTTCTCCTGTTTCATTATCTTCTTCTGTAGGAAAAGGCCCACTTCCAACTCTTGTACAATAAGCTTTAAAAATTCCGATTATTTTATGAATTCTATTGGGAGCAATTCCTAAACCAGTACATGTTCCAGCAGTAATAGTGTTACTTGATGTAACAAAGGGATAGGTTCCAAAATCAATGTCTAGCATAGTTCCTTGAGCACCCTCTGCAAGTATTTTCTTTCCATTTTTTATTGCAGAATTTAGATAATGTTCACTATCAACACTTTGCAATGATTTAATGACCTCAATGCCATCATAAAAATCTTTTTCAAGATCTTTTAGCTCTACCTTCATAGAATAGAAATTCAGAAGAGTAGTATGTTTTTTAACTAATTGCTGATATTTATTTTTAAAATCATCTTCAAACAGATCACCTACTCGAATTCCATTTCTACCTGTTTTATCCATGTAGGTAGGCCCAATTCCTTTTAAAGTGGAACCTATTTTGCGCTCGCCTTTAGCAATTTCAGATGCTTTGTCTAAAAGTTTATGAGTAGGTAATATTATATGGGCTTTACGAGAAATAAGTAATTGTTCTTTTACATTTACTCCAAGCTTAATTAGTTGATCGATCTCATTTTTTAATATGATTGGGTCTATAACTACTCCATTACCAATTACATTAATAACGCCATTCCTGAAAATACCAGAAGGGATTGTATGTAATACATGCTTAATACCATCAAATTCTAATGTGTGTCCAGCATTTGGACCACCTTGAAAACGTGCAATAATATCATATTCAGGAGTTAGGACATCTACAATTTTACCTTTACCCTCATCTCCCCATTGAAGACCTAAAAGAACATCGACACTCATTTTTTTTAATTTTTTACATTATTTAATGAACTTATTACGAGATCTAGATTATCCTCAATTCTGAAAACTGTATTTAATTTAGAAATAAGCAATAGTTTTTGTATACTTTCAGGGATATTTGTAATGATTGTTTCTCCACCTAGATTTCTTGATTTAGTTAAAATAGTGATTAATACGCTTAGGCCACTACTATTTAAATATTCAAGGTCTTTAAAACAAATAACGACTATGTTGTTTGTCTCATTTAATTCGCTGATAATCTTATTTTGAAGTTTTTGGGCATCTTCATAGATCATTAATCTTCCTGATAATTCAAGAAGTATGTAGTTTTCATTTATAGTAGTTTGAAATTTAAACATATTTATGATTTTCTTTTACCGTAAAAATACAATGTGTGATCATTAATATCCACATTAAATATTTCCTCTAAAGTTGTTCTTATATTTTGAATTCTAGGATCACAAAACTCAATAACTTCTCCTTCATCGAGTATAATATGATCATGTTGCTTAAATTCAAATGACCTTTCGAAATAGGAAATATTCTGCCCGAACTGATGTCTTCGAATTAATTCACAATCTAATAATAATTCTATGGTATTGTAAAGAGTAGCTCTACTTACACGATAATTTTTATTTTTCATGTTTTTATAGAGGCTTTCAATATCAAAATGTCCTTTAATATCATAGATCTCTGAAAGAATAGCATACCTTTCTGGAGTTTTTCGATGATTGTTTTCAAGTAAATAACCTGAAAATATCTCACGTACTTTAATTTGTATGTTATTAGTCTTTTCCATAATAATAAAGGAGTGCCCTTAATTAGAGTACAAATTTATAATTAATGTAATGGTTTCTAGTAAATAATTTATAAAATGATCAATATATTATTCAATTCTAACTACTTGTTTGATCCCGTTTATATCTTCTAATTTTTGAATTAGGTTCTCCAGCTGGTCTTTGTCATACACATAGAGCATTATTTCGCCTTCAAAAATACCATCATCAGAGTCGAATTTTAATGATTTCATGTTAATGTTTTCTTCTTCTGATATAATATTTGTTAATTCATTCAAGAGTCCAACATCATCTAGTCCAATAAATTTTATACCGGAAATAAATGCTTCTAGTTTTTGAGCTTTCCATTTAGCAGTTATGATACGATATGAATAATTGGCTCTTAATTGTTTAGCATTAGGACAATTATTACGATGAATTTTGATGCCGTCATTAATAGTAACAAATCCAAAAACAAAGTCCCCAGGAAGTGGATTGCAGCAAGGAGATAATTTATAATCTAATTTTGGGTCAGATCCTTCTCCAATAATTATATCTTCATTAGTCTTGGATACTTTACTAATAAGAGCTTCAAATGACTCTTTAATTGTCTTAGTAAAAGAACCATATTTTAATTTCCCCCCCTTAATTATTATTGGTTTGATCTTTTTTAAATCTAGTTTTCCCATTGCGACCTGAAAATACATTTCAGTATGTTCAGACAATTGGTAGAGTTTTAGCAATTCTTTTAGATTGGCTTCATCAAATGAAACTTTAAGACTGGCTAATTTTCTAATTAATATTTCCTTTCCATCTTCTGCTAATTTTTTCTTTTCTTCTTTAAGAGTTTGTTTTATTTTGGATTTAGCTTTAGAAGTAACTACAAAATTCAACCAGGCTTCTTTTGGCTTCTGATTTTTAGAAGTAATTATTTCTACCTGATCTCCACTCTTAAGTTGATGGCTTAGGGGAACAAGTTTTGAATTTACTTTAGCGCCATTACATTTAGCTCCAACTTCTGTATGAATTGAAAATGCAAAATCCAAAGGGGTGGATTTATTAGGTAATGTAAAGAGATCTCCTTTTGGCGTAAAAACAAAAATTTCATCTGAATATAGATTTGATTTAAAATCTTCTATAAAGTCAGATGCATTATCTTCTTTATTTTCTATTAGCTCCCTAATTTGGCCGATCCATTTTTCGAAACCTGAAGTGTTTTTATCTCCATCTTTGTATTTCCAGTGAGCTGCCAGTCCTTTTTCAGCAATTTCATCCATTCTTTTTGTTCGAATCTGAATTTCCACCCATTTTCCTGTAGGGCTCATTACAGTAGTATGTAATGATTCATAACCATTTTGCTTTGGATGAGAAATCCAGTCACGAAGTCTTTCTGGGTTAGGAATGTAATAATCCGTTACAAGAGAGTAAACCTTCCAGCAATCAGATTTTTCATTTTTTGATTCAGATTCAATAATTATTCTAACGGCAAAAACATCAAATATTTCTTCAAAATCGACACCTTTATCACTAATTTTTCTATTAATTGAATTAATGGCTTTTGTTCTACCCTTGATAGTATATTTAAAACCCTGATTTTCTAATTCTTTTTTTATAGGGGAACAAAATTTTTGAATATACCTTTCTCTTATTGCTTTAGTTTTATCAAGCTTTGCTTCTATTTTTTTGTAATTATCTTTATGTAAATGTTTGAAAGAAAGGTCTTCTAGCTCAGATTTTATGGCATATAATCCAAGTCTATGTGCAATAGGAGCATAAAGAAATGAAGTTTCAGAAGCTATTTTTAAACGCTTATCTTCACGCATGGAATCTAGCGTTCTCATATTATGCAATCTATCAGCTAACTTTATTAAGATGACTCTTATATCTTCAGGAATAGTTAGGAGCATTTTTCTGAAATTCTCTACTTGAGAAGAACTAGAGATATCAAAGTTGCCAGATAATTTAGTTAATCCATCAATGATCTTTTTGACATCAGTATTAAATAAAGATTCAATTTCAGTTAGTGTAATATCAGTGTCTTCTACAGTATCATGCAATAGGGCGCAAATAATTGAGGTAGGACCTAAGCCAATTTCATCTGAACATATTCTGGCAACTGCTAAAGGATGAAGAATATATGGCTCACCAGATTTTCTTCTCATTGTTTTGTGCGCATCTACTGCTACATCAAAAGCTTTACGGATTAATTTCGTGTCTTCACGAGTCCGTTTAGTTTTCATCGAACGAAGAATGCCTCTATAGGCATTAAGGATCTGTTTTTTCTCTTCTTCTTCGTTGAATTTCATATTTTATTTAGTGGGTAATATTTTAGTTGATACTTCTCCAAAACCAATTTTCAATCCATTGTTTTCACTGAATCCTCTCATTATTACCGTGTCATAATCATTGATGAATTTCCTGGTTGTTCCATCAGGCATATTAATAGGTTTGGTTCCTTTCCAAGATATTTCAAGCATAGATCCAAAGCTTCCTTCATTAGGACCTGATATTGTTCCCGAAGCCATCATGTCACCACAATTGATATTACATCCATTTACACTATGATGTGCTAATTGTTGATTCATATTCCAGTACATATGCTTGTAATTACTATTGCAAATGGTTTTTTCTTCACCATTTTCAGTTTTTATCGCAACCTCTAAATTAATGTCAATATGCTTGTTTCCTTGATATTTTAAATAGGGTAATACTTCTGGTTCTTGAATGGGGCCAGGTAATCTAAATGGTTCTAAAGCGTCTAATGTCACTATCCAAGGTGAGATAGAACTTGCGAAATTCTTTGCAAGAAATGGTCCTAAAGGAACATATTCCCATTTTTGAATATCTCTAGCTGATAAGTCATTAAAAAGACACATTCCGAAAATAAAATCATCTGCTTCTTCTGTAGATATGGTTTCTCCTAGAGGCTTTCCTTCGTAAGTGATAAAGCCCATCTCTAATTCAAAATCTAATAATTTACAAGGGCCAAAAACCGGTGGCGAGTTTTCATCTGGTTTCTGTTGACCTTTAGGTCTATGAACAGGAATGCCAGATAAAATAATTGAAGAGGATCTTCCATGATATCCTACAGGTATATGCTTCCAGTTTGGTAATAATGCATTTTTAGGGTCTCTGAACATGCAACCCACATTATAAGCATGTTGTTCGCTAGAATAAAAATCAGTGTAATCACCAATTTTTACAGGTAGATGCATAGTGACATTATTTTGAGCTACCAATACCGTTTCAACATGATTTTTATTTGTGCTCAATTCATCATTTTCTTTATTTAAAAGGTCGGAAATCCTGTTTCTAAGAGATCTAGTGCCCGATTTTCCATGACCCATCATGCTGTTTAAATAGCAATTATCAAAGTCTTTTAGCTTAAAACCCAAGGTATTTAAATAATCAAGCTCAAAAAGTTGTTTTAGATCAAGTATTTTATCTCCAATAGCTACTCCAACTCTAGGCGATAATGAAGCTGTAGAAAAAATCCCAAATGGTAGGTTTTGTATAGGGAAATCTGAATTTTCTGGAATTTCTATCCATGAACTTATATTTGGATCATTGGCTTTTATAGACATACATTATTAGTTTCCCATTGAAACAATGGCTTGTTAGACATTAAATTATTTACTTCTGATTTGATAGATTCAAGATCATTGTCATTATTATAGTTGGTTATGGCTTTGTCTATCAATTCTACAATTTTGATGATCTCATTCGTCTGTACTCCTCTTGTTGTAATGGCAGCAGTCCCCAATCTTACCCCACTTGTTATAAATGGTGATTGAGTGTCAAATGGAACCATGTTTTTATTTACAGTAATATCTGCTTTTCCTAATGCTATTTCAGCATCTTTCCCAGTTATGTTTTTAGATCTTAGATCAATTAGCATAGAGTGATTATCTGTGCCACCAGAAATTATTTGATATCCTCTTTTAATTAATTCTTTAGCCATTGTTTGTGCATTAGAAATAACATTTTCACAATATCCATTGAAATTATCAGTAAGCGCTTCTCCAAAGGCGACAGCTTTTGCAGCAATTACATGCTCTAATGGTCCCCCTTGTGAACCAGGAAATACTGCAGCATCTAATAAGGATGTGATAGATCTTGTTTTACCTGATTTAAATTTAATTCCCCAAGGGTTTTCAAAGTCATTACCTACCATAATAACACCACCTCTTGGTCCTCTTAAGGTTTTATGTGTAGTACTCGTAATGATATGACAGTGCTGTACAGGGTCATTTAAAAGACCCGCAGCAATTAAGCCTGCAGGGTGGGATATGTCGGCTAATAGAAGACAATTTACTTGGTTGGCAATAGTACGTAACGCTTCATAATCCCAATCTCTAGAATAAGCTGAAGCACCACAAATAATCAGTTTTGGCTTAACTTTTTGTGCTTGTTTTTCTACTTTGTTATAATCTATAGTACCTGTTTCTTTTTCAACTCCATAAAAGTGAGGATTGTAAAGCTTTCCAGAAAAATTAACAGATGATCCATGTGTTAAATGACCGCCATGAGATAAGTCAAACCCTAAAATATTGTCACCTGGTTGTAAACAAGCTAACATGACAGCTGAATTGGCTTGTGATCCAGAGTGAGGCTGAACATTTGCCCATGATACTCCAAATAGTTCTTTAACCCTTTCTATTGCAATAAGCTCTACTTGATCTACAATTTCACATCCACCATAATATCTTTTATTAGGAAGTCCCTCAGCGTATTTATTGGTGAGTACAGAGCCCATGGCTTCCATTACTTGGTTACTTACAAAATTTTCAGATGCTATCAGCTCAATACCATTTGCCTGACGCTTTTTTTCTTCTGATATTAAATGAAAAATCTCTTTGTCTTTATTCATAATGTTAATTTGAAGCAAATTTAAAAATTTACTGAGTTGAAGATGTATTTAATAGGTGATATAATTCAAAAATCATGAACAATGTGATAAATGATAATGAAGATTGAAGGTAATGACTTAATTCCATAGATATATAATAAAAAGAATTTTGGGTTGAAATATCATTTATTTGACTGTAGATTAGATAAGAAACACTTGAAAACAATAAAATTATAAAGAAAAATAACAGCATTAGAAATTGAAATTTCTTTTTAAATGATTTGTGTTGGAAATGAATTAGTAGATAAGATATTAGAGCAAATAAACCAATGAAAAAAAATGACATTATCCATTTTATTCTTTTCAATTCATTAATTGAATAACCAGACACATATTTTTCAATAAATGAATCAGTATAGTTGAAGTCTGAGTAAGTTAAATAGTGAATTTGATAATTAAGGTTAACAAAAATGTAATCTCTGAAAAAATCAGCAGTGAACGCAATTAATAATAATATTACAAAAGGTGCATATTTTTTCAAAGTAGATCGGAGTTGTGATTTTTATTTATTTTCTCAAATCGGGCATATTTTTTAATCCAAATAAGCCATAGTCCTAAGATGATACTATATACAATGACCTGAAAAGTGATGTTGTGATTAAAGTCTAAAATAGAGGGGTTTTTAGATGATATAATTGTTAGAATAGCTATTCTTATAACATTGATAAAATGAATTATTAGTATGCCTAAAGGAATATACCAAAGTTTATTTTTAATGTTTCCAGGAAAAGCAATAATAAAAATTGAGAAGACTCCAAAAAGTTTAACTCCATTACATGGTTCTCCTATCCATACGCCATGGTCAAATTCATTGCCAATAATTTTTGTAACAACCATGTCACTGTGTACTTCTAACAGGGTTTCAAATCCAAATATATTTAATACAAAATTAGATTGGTTCCCTAATATTATTGAAATATAATTTAAAAGGTCAATTGAATGATCAAGAGAAAATAAAATATTGAATTTGTAGATGAAATGATAAAAAGTAAACCATGTAAAAATCAATATTGTGAATATCAATATAAATCTTATGTATGGATTGGATGATTTTAAAAAACTGAAGTTCAATCTAAAAATATAGTTTATTTTTTAGTAAAATAAATCTTTTTGATTCCTATTGCAGTTGCAAGGGCAACAAGAAACCCAATACCTCCATCTATTGGTATACATGGTGGTGGCCAACATGGAGGTCCTCCAGGTCCACCAGGAGGACCTCCTCCTGCAGGTTGGCTAAATATCGAAAAAGATATAAATACCAATATAATAGTAGAGATTGTAATTATACAATTTTTCATAACATCACAAATATAAACTACGTTTTTTAAAAAAGATATATGCTAAGTTAAAATAATAAAATTCTAATGAATTATATTAGATTAAAAACCTGCTTTAGTATACTACATATCATTATATTTGACAATTAATCATAGCCGTTGTCATCTAGAGATAAAAAAATATCAAATAATATAGTTTCAGTTGAAGATCTGAAGTGGATATGGAAATCAATTTATAAAAGTTGGTATTTATTTATTATAATTCCTGTCATATCTTTGGTAGTAGGGATTTTTTATAATTACAAAATCATACCAATATATGCTTCAAAAATTGAAATTTTATTAAAATCAAACGAAGTTTATGATTATCAGGATAAATTATATTCTAATGTTGGCTTTTATAATTATTATGGAGATATAACTAATCAAATTCGTGTATTAACATCTTATGATCTTATTCAAAAAGCATTAAAAAAATTAAACTTTAAAACTTCTTATTATATAGTTGGTAGAATTAATACTAAGGAATTTTATAATGGGGTTCCTTTTGTAGTTGATATTAACATTTTGAATAATGAATTGTATGAGGCCCCTTTTGATTTTAATATTTTAAATCAAAAACAATATCAAATAACTTATGAGAAAGCTGGAAAAAAAGTTATTAAAAAGCATTATTTTGATTCTACTGAATTTTCTGTTGATTATACTATAAATACATCTCTAAAAAAAGTATCAAAAAATATAAAAAGTCTTTCGAAAATAAATTATCGATTTGTAACACATACTCTTGATTATTGGGTGCAAAAGATATTGGGTAAATTGAAAGTGGAAAATTTAGAATACACTTCTATAATTTCATTAGAGTTGACTGATGAAATACCAAATCGAGCAACTGTCTTTTTAGATACTTTGGCTTCAGTATATATAGATTACACCATTCAGAATCAATTTCATATTAATGAAAATACGCTAAAATATATTAATAATCAGTTGAATGATGTTGTCAAGATTATTGATTCAATAGAATTTGAACTTCAGAGTGCTAGAGAGGAAATAGGAGTTTTAGATATTGATCGTGAATCTGAGGAATATTTTAGTGAACTAATGATTCATGAGTCTAATAAAAGAAAATTACAATTAAAAATAAAATCTCTTCAGGATTTAAATAGTTATATAATTAATATAAAGGATGAAAACATTTTACCCCCATCATTATATGTTTTAGATGATGATATTTATTTAGAGCAATCCTTGTCAAAGTTTTATAATTACCAATTGAAAAAAATAGAAATGCTTAATGGTTTTAAAACTAATCATAAGCAATTAGAGGAGTTAAATAATAAAATTGCCAACCAAAGAAAAGATCTTTTGATTTACATAGACAATTCTATTCATGCTATGAATATGAAGATTAATGATGAAGAGAATGAGATTTTATTCTATAAAAGTTTAGTAAAAAAAGTTCCAAAATCGGAAAAGGACTTAGAGTCAATACTTCGAAAATTGCAAGTTAATGAGAAGTTATATACTTTTTTATTAGAAAAAAGGGCAAATACATATATAGCTAGATCTGGAATTATTCCTCAAACAAAAGTGATAGAAAAATCTAGAGTAATTGGTAGAGTTGATAGTCAATCAAGTTCTCTTATTATAATTTTTGTTCTTATAGGTTTAGTTATAGCATTTTTAACTTCTTTAATAAGAAATAAGCTATTTGGCCACATAGAGAATATCAAAGAACTTAGCTCTTTAACAACTTTGTCTATTATAGGGAGTATTCCATTTGAAAAAAATCTATCAGATAATATGCTAATTGATTTAAAATCAAAATCAAAATCAAACTTTACTGAATCTCTTAGAAATATTAGAACTGCACTTAACTTTTTTACTGTTAATTCTGAAGATAAATTTAAATCCTTTTTAGTCACTTCAATACACCCAAGTGAAGGAAAAACATTTACGAGTATCAACCTTTCAAAAGTGTTGGCGCTTTCAGGAAAAAAAGTTCTTCTAGTAGATTTTGACATGCATAAACCTAAAATTCATAAGTTATTAAAATTAAATAATGAAAAGGGTAACTCAAATTTTTTATCTGGAATGTGCTCTTTAAATGATACTTTAAAAAAATATAATGATAATTTATATGTTATCACAAGCGGAATTGTTCCTCCTAATCCTTCAGAACTTATACTTTCTCAAAATGTAGATGAAATAATTGCTTATGCTAAAGAGAACTTTGATTATTTATTAATCGATACTCCCCCAATAGGATTCATTAGTGATGGGTTAGTATTATCCCCCAAAGTAGATTCTAATATCTATGTTATGAATGTTAAAATGGCAAATAATAGAGGGATAAAGTTTCTTGAGGAAATGACAAAAAAATCTAATATTAAAAGTTCAGGGATAATTCTAAATGGTGTTAAGATCAAAAAATGGAGCTATTATTATGGGAGATATGGATATGGATATGGATATGGATATGGATATGGATATGGGTATGGATATGGGTATGGTGATGTTGAAGGAAAAGATAATAACTCTTGATAAATTAATAAATCTATTTTTCAATGAGTAAGAATGATGAGTTAATCCATTTTGATAGAATAGTTTCTTCAAAAAGTCAATGGTTAATATTTGATTTAAAAAAGATTTGGAGTTATAAAGATTTAATTATTCTTTTTGTTAAAAGAGATTTTATTTCTCTATATAAACAAACAATTTTAGGTCCAATTTGGTTCATCGCAGAACCATTGATTACCATGATAGTATTTACATTTATTTTTGGATTTATGGCTAACTTGGATACTTCAAGTATCCCAAAACCTTTATTTTACCTTGCTGGTATTACAATGTGGAATTATTTTTCTGAATGTTTAATTAAAACTTCAAATACATTCATAAATAATCGATCTATTTTTGATAAAGTCTATTTTCCAAGAATAGTTGTTCCAATTTCAATTGTTATTTCAGGGCTATTAAAATTCAGTGTTCAGATATTACTGTTCTTTATAATCTGCATTTATTATTTTATAGCTCATAATTCCATTAACATTAATGTGGTGATTTTACTTTTTCCTTTATTGATTTTGATAATGGCAGGATTGGGATTAGGATTTGGGTTAATAATTTCAGCAATTACAACTAAATATAGAGATTTGAGATTTCTTATTGAGTTTGGTGTTAAATTACTGATGTATGGAACAACTGTTGTTTATCCTTTATCAATGGCTGGTAATTATAAGTGGATCATTTTAGCTAATCCTATGACTAGTATTATTGAAACATTTAAATATGGAATTTTTAGTAAAGGAGTTTTTGATTGGTATTATCTTTCATATAGCTTTATATTCATGATAATAGTGCTGTTTTTGGGTTTTGTGATTTTTAGTAAAACTGAAAAATCCTTTATAGATACAATTTAAGTTATGTCCAATTTAGTTTTAAAAATAAAAAATGTTTCAAAACAATATAGATTAGGTGAGTTAGGTACTGGAACATTCAGTCATGATTTGAAAAGGTGGTGGTGTCAAATTAGGGGTAAAGATGATCCATATTTAACTATTGGAATTGAAAATGATAGAACAAAATCAGGTGGTGATTATGTATGGGCATTGAGAGATGTGAATTTTGAAGTAAATCATGGTGAAGTTTTAGGTATAATAGGTAGAAATGGTGCAGGAAAGTCAACTTTATTAAAGCTGTTAGCGGAAATCACAAGCCCTTCAAAAGGTGAATTTTATATTAAAGGAAAAATAGCTGCATTGCTAGAAATTGGTACTGGATTTCACCCAGAACTGACAGGTAGAGAAAACATTTATTTAAATGGTGCAATTCTAGGAATGTCTAAAAGTGAAGTAGATGATAATTTTAATGAAATTGTAGAATTTTCTGGTTGTCAAAAATACATTGATACACCAGTAAAAAGATATTCTAGTGGCATGTTAGTTAGATTAGGATTTTCTGTAGCAGCTCATTTAGATACAGATATTTTAATTGTTGATGAAGTTTTGGCTGTAGGTGATTTAGAATTTCAAAAGAAATGCATTGGTAAAATGCAAGATGTTTCAAAATCGGGAAGAACGGTCTTATTTGTAAGTCATAATATGGCATCAATAAGTAATTTGTGTAGTAGATGTATTGTAGTAGATAAGGGAAGTGTTGTTTTTAATGGTAATGTTAATAATGCAATTGAATATTATTATAAAAGTATTAATAGTGAGGTTAAAAAAATTTCTTTAAAAGACAGAAAAGATAAAAAGGGACTTGGTCAAGTTAGATTTTCAAATTTAGAGTTGTTAAATTCAACAAATTCATCTATAAATTGTGGTGATCGTCTCCAGATAAAAGCTGTTATCAAAAACTTTACTGATAAAAAGATTAGAATATATCCATCAATAATTATATATGATAGTAAAGGGTTAAGGCTATTAGCATTATCTGCTTTATTGTTAAATAAATCTTTTGATATTGAGAATAATCAAGAAAAAGAAATTATTTGGACCTGGGATAAATGCTTTTTATCCCCTGATGAATATTACTGTGACCTTTATATGGTTGGAGGAGAAATGAATAGAGATGTTCAAGATGAGGTCCAACATGGTTTTTATTTCAAAGTTAATAGTGGTGATTTTTTCAATACAGGCATTATTAATGAGAACCTAGATAAAGTTTGTGCAGAATTTTCAATTGATTAAAATAATTGAATAAATGGAAAGATTAATTATTAGAGTTTTTCTTAGATATGGATTACATAATTCGTTTCCAAAAGTAACAGCACTTTTAGCTAAACGAAGAATGGAGCCCTATTTTTTTGTTATTGGATTTCAGAAAGCAGGAACAACTTCATTATATGATCAAATCATGGATCTTCCAATGTTTGAGAAAGGCATTAATAAAGAAGTTCCAGAAATGAGTAAAAAAGCATGTAACAAAAATTATTTTAAATTATTTTTCCCAAAAAAAAATAAAAAATATAGAACTGGTAATGCTTGTCATTTAGATATTTATTCACCCCACGGTGTAATAAATATTAAAAAACATTTCCCTCAAAGTAAGTTAATAGTTATAATGAGAAATCCTTCTGATAGAGCATACTCTCATTTTTTAATGGATAAGAGATTCGGATGGATTGGTGAAAAAGTTTCATTTGATGACTATATTGATTTTGAGTTAAAAATTTTAGAAAAAATAAATACTGAGAATATATATGAATTGTATAATAATACAAAATGGTTGAATCATCCTTTTGGAATGACTGTAGGAAAAGGGATTTATTATACATATATTAAAAATATGATAGACAATGGGATAGACTTTTTGCCAGTTTGTTTAGAAAACTATCAAAGTAATTTTGAAATTGAGTTTAAAAAAATATTAAACTTTCTTGATCTTGATAATGTTAATTTTCATGATATGACAATTAAACATTCAAATAAAAATATATCAAATAAATCGATGTCTGAATATTCAAAACAGAAACTTGATTCTTTTTATAAGCAATATAATGGAAAGTTATTTGATTTAATTGGGGTAAAATACCCATGGTAAACTAGTTGATTGTTTAATTATGTGCGGAATTGCTGGAATATTAAGATTTAACAATGAATTAATCAAAGTTCATGATCTTAAAAAAATGACAGATGCCCTAATTCATCGTGGTCCTGATGATGAAGGACAATGGGTTTCTGAATGTAATAGTGTTGGTTTAGGTCATAGAAGGCTATCAATAATTGATTTGAGTGAAAATGCTCACCAGCCAATGCATTATCTAAATAGATTTTCAATTGTTTTTAATGGTGAGATTTACAATTACTTAGAATTAAAAACTTATTTGAGAGGAAAAAATTATCAATTTTCATCCAATAGTGATACCGAAGTTTTATTGGCGCTATTTGCTGAAAAAGGAAAAAAAATGTTGCAATATTTAGATGGGATGTTTGCATTTGCAATATGGGATTCTTTGAATAATGAAATGTTTTGTGCTAGAGATCGATTTGGGGAAAAACCTTTTTTTTATTATTTGGATAAAAATGTTTTTGTATTTGCTTCTGAAATGAAGGCGTTGTGGACTTATGGAATTCCTAAAGTAATAAAAGAAGATAGTATTTACAGCTATATAGAAACAGGAATTATTGAATCCACAAATTCAACTACTGAAACATATTTTCATAATATTAAAAGGCTAGATTCTGCAACCTCATTGTCAATTACATTAGATGGAAATATTGATATTTTACAATATTGGGATTTAGATTCTATTGAAGTAAATACTGATATTTCTTTTGATGAAGCAAAGAATAAGTATTTCGATTTATTTAAAGAATCAATACAATACAGATTACGTTCTGATGTTTCAATTGGATCTAGTTTGTCAGGTGGAATAGATTCTTCTTCAATTGTTATGATGATAGATCAACTTAAAGTAATAGATCAAGGTCAAAAAGTTTTTTCTGCTCGTTTTAATGAATTTGAAAAAGATGAAGGTATTTATATTGATGAAGTGTTACAGAATTGTAATAATGTAACAGGACTTAGTATATGGCCTGAAAAATATCAGATATTAGATTTTATTGAAAAAGTTGTGTATCATCAAGAAGAACCATTTGGATCATCAAGTATTTTAGCTCAATGGAAAGTCATGGAGTTAGCTAAGGATAATAATGTTACAGTTTTGTTAGATGGACAAGGTGCAGATGAATATCTAGCAGGTTATATTCCAGAATATAAATCATATTTAACTCAACTTTTTTTTGAAAACAGATCTGAATATGAAATTCAATTAATAAGATGCCAAGCTCTAAATAAAAACCAATACTCTATACCTCATTATTTAAATACAGAATCATTAAGAATGAAAATTGGTAGGTATAAGAAGCAGATGTTCAGTCAAAAAATTCACTATGAAAAATTAAAAGACAGATTGAAATTTAAACTTACATCTAGTGGGTTAAAAGAATTATTAAGATATGCTGACAGGAATTCTATGGCTTTTTCTAGAGAAGTTAGACTACCTTTTCTAAACCATAAATTAATTGAATTCGTTTTTTCTTTACCAGACGAATTTTTATTAAAAGATGGTTGGAGTAAATATATTCATCGAAAAAGTTTTGATAAAATTCTTCCAAAGAAAATTTGTTGGCGAAAAGATAAAATTGGATATGAACCCCCTCAAGAAAGATGGTTAAATGACAAATATATTAAGGAAATTATATTGTCTCAGAAAAATAAATTCAATATTCCAGATAATCAGATGAATAAAGGTTCATATGCAAATAGTATGGAATGGAAATTATTTATAGCATCATTTTTTTAATAATTTTATTTATTTAGAACCATGATTGTTTTTAAAATTAAGTATGGATTAATTTTAATTACTTAATATAACTGTTAATTGATTAATTTTATCAGTTAAATCATTAAGATTGTCAAATTATCAGAATTAAATTCTAGTGATTTAGTATTTTTATATGTTTAAAATATATTATATGTACCCTTTAAGATATCTTCTTTTCTTCTCAATTATCATTTTTAACGGTTTCTCAATTAAATCTCAAGATCCTGCTCTTTTTACATCTTCAGGGGATGGTTTGTGGGATGCTGCTACTACTTGGACTATTACAGGTTCTGATGGTGATAATATACCTGATGCTGATGATACAGTAATAATTAGCCATAATATTACTTGTAGTTCTACAGCTAACTCATTAATTGCAGTATTTAATATAAATCCTGGAGGTTCAATTTTGTTAGACCCCACTTATAGACTTCAAGTATGGGGACATTATGTAACTTCTTCTATTACAGGAACTGGTAATATTACAGGACCAGGAGTTCTTAGTTTTGTTTTGTCACATACTGTTGAAGGTACGGGTTCTATAGATAATGTTTCTTTACAAATCAATAATTGGTATAATTATTATGATTTAGATTTAACAGTAAATGATGTTACTATTGCTGCAGGAGGTGGGTTTCAATTATCTTCAGGTAATACAATGACTATTAATGGAGATTTTTATAAACTAGGTTCTGCACAAAGAATACAAAATAATGGAACTTTTATAATTAATGATCCAGATTTTATGACACTTCATACAAGTCCTGAAGATGAATTATATTCATCTACTGCAGATATTATTTACAATGCAACTGGGGATTTCCCTGTTCCAACCGATGGCGGATATGTTAATGTAACTATTGGTGGAAATGCCACTTGCAGTGGAGATATAACTATTACTGGTAATTATACAAATACAGGTACTTTTAATAGCTCAAATAATGACAATATAACTTTCAGCGGTACTACTTCACAATCTATTTCGGGATCTGGCACTAGTAATTTTAAAAACTTAACATTAAATAATTCTAATGGATTAGATATTACTGCTGGTACAGTTAATATAGAACAAGTTTTTGATTTGCAATCTGGAGATGTTGATGCTACCGGATCAACAGTAGTATTGGAAAGTAATTCGGATAATACTGCAGGTCAACTTAATTTAGGTTCAAGTACTTATGCAGGCAATCTTACAGTAGAACGATATGTGCCTACTAGCTCTCAAGGATATAGAATGTTTGGATCTCCTGTAGAAACAGCAACTTCAACGCCAACTACTTTAGCAGATTGGATGGATGATGGAGTTATTTTCTCTGGATTTCCAGGTTCTAATTTCCCTACTTTTTGGGGTGGTGAAAATTCATTTACTTATGATGAATCACTAGCTACAAATTCAGATAAAGAAGCTGGATGGGTGCCTAGTTTTGACATATCAAACCCTACTCACCCTTCATTAGGAACGTTTATTTATACGGATGCTTCTACATACACTTTATCAGTTACTGGATTCCCTTATCAAGGAACTATACCTATTTCTGTTCAAAGTGGAGGGACAACTGATCAAAGAGGTTGGAATTTAATAGCCAATCCTTACCCTTGTAATTTAGATTGGGATTTATTTCACGCAGACAATAGTGCAATTGTAGATGATGCTTACTGGATATATGATGGAAATGCAGGCAACCTTGTATTTTATGCTGGAGCAGGAGGAGGAACATTAAGTAGTGTTATGTCTCATAGCCAAGGTATATGGGTACATAAAACATCTGTAGGTACCTCTTCTATTAATTTTGAGCAATCTCATTTATCTACAACTGCAACTAACTATATTAAATCTACTAATGGAATTAACAACCCTTTACAAATTAAAATTTCTGGTGATGTTAATGGATATCATGATTATAGTTTTATAAAAGCCGTTCCAAATGCAACAATGGATTTTGATCAAGGGTTAGATCTATATAAATTTTTCAGCCCTATCCCTGACGAAGCGCCCAATGTATTTATTGAAACTAATGATGGATATATTGTTGGTGCAGCTTTTATTAATAATAACCAATCTATTGATATACCTGTTGGTATTGAGATTGGTTCGTTAGCAGCAGGTAATTATACATTGGATTTTACAGATATTAATCAATTTATGATTGGCTCTTGCCTAACTTTGGAAGATTTAGAAAATGGAACTATTACAGATTTAAGATCAGATTCATCTTATACTTTTTCTTCTTCTAGTTCTGTGTCTGGTCCTAGGTTTATCTTACATGTTTATATTGATTATGATATCACTGTTTCTAATGAAAATTGCTTTATTACTAATGATGGTGAAATTCTATTAACTGGAAATAATATATCAGGCTCATATTTTCAATTATTTAATAATAATGTGCTAATTGATTCAATTGTTGCAATTAATGATTCTGTGAACTTTAATTATTTAAATGCTGGCACCTATACTATTAATACTGATCATGTTGGTACCTGCTCTATGAATAATCAAGAAATTATAATTACTCAACCTTCTGATCAAGTTATTGCAAGTTTTGAGATAGATAAGGATACAGTTTATTTAGATCAATCAGGTGAAGTTGTATTTAATAATCTTTCCTCTGGAAGTATTTCTTATTTATGGAATTTTGGAGATGGTAATACATCTACAGATATAAACCCAGTCCATACATATTCAAATCAAGGTGTTTACCCAATTATTTTATATGCTGACAATGAAAATATTGGTGTTTGTACTGATGTTACTATCAATAATTTAATTGTTTTACCCACAGACCCTAATACAATTGATGAGCTATTTAACTTTTCATTTAATATATATCAATTACATAATGAAGTTGTGATACAATACGAAAATGAGAATTTTGATTTTTGCTATTTAACTGATATCTCAGGAAAACGTGTTACAAATAAAATATTAAGAAACGCTGGCTCTAGTAACATTACAATAAATGTTCATTCAATTACATCAGGAATTTATTTTCTATCTTTTGAAGATGAATATGGATTAGTTTATTCAAGAAAGTTATTTTTGAATTAACACAAAGAATGATTTTATTGTGGCAGTTTTTTTAAAGCAAGAAATTTTCTTCCTATTGTGTTAAAAATAATTTATGACTTCTTACTGATGAATAATGAAAAAAATTGCTTTATATCTATCAGGAGTTCATGACATTAAGGGAGGAGGAGGAGCAGAAAGATTCTTTGCTGATTTTTTTTCTATTTACAATTCTTGGCCTTTAAAGAAATTTGAAATTTACTTTTTTTTAGATAAATCTACTTTAAGTGCTTTACAAAATGTAACTAAATTAATTGATAATGAAAATGTTATAGTTCTCAAGAATTATTCAAATAGGTTTAAGAGACAATTGGAAAATATAGACCTTCTTCGAAATCTAAAGAAATATAAAATTGATATTTTTCATTGTGCTAATTTCGGACGGCATGATTACAATAGGCTTAATTATCTTACTAGTAAAACGAAAGTTAAAACCATACTTAATATAGTGGATTGTCAGATTCCATATGTTTTAGAAGATCAAAATGATATTAGATTTGAGGACTATCATGAAAGGTATGTGTCAATGCCTTGCCAGATTAAGTTTGATGGGATATTTTCATGGTACAAAAAATTCTTATTATATATTGGTGAGAAAAACTTATATGACTGGAATCCTTTAATGAAAAATATAAATTCAAGGTTTGCAAATGTTAAGAAATTTTCCCCTTCAGATCTTAAGGAAAAGACTATTGTTTTTGCTAGTCGAATGCATTTTCAAAAAAAACCAGATTGGTTTTTACAAGCTGTTAAAATATTAAAAGAGAATAATCCTGAATTAATTAAGGATTGGAAGTTTTTATTTCTTGGTGATGGAGATTTATCTAAAGAAATGGAAATGTTTATTAAAAGTAATGGGCTTTCGAATATTGTTGAAAGAACTCATTCAGCTGACTTATCAGAAATATACCCCAATACATCTTGTTATGTTTCAACTCAAGATTTTGAGAATTTCCCATCATTAAGTATGATGGAAGCAATGGCATGTGCAAATGCTGTAATAGCAAGAAATGTTGGGCAGACAAATTTAATGTTGAAAAATAAAGTAAATGGTTTCTTTCTCGAAGAAGATTCTCCTTTTGGTTTAGCCATTGTAATTAAAAAATATATTGAATTAAATGATAATGCAAGGAAATCAATGCAGAGAGAAAGTTTGAAAATGGTACAAGAAGTGCATACTCCAAGTGAATTTATTAATCAGATAGAAGAATTTTGGGTAAATTTGTTTTAGTAGACTATCAACTCAATAGGCTAATTTTATAAAATGATTAAAGTGATAAATAATTTTGTTGAAAAGGCTAAAGACTTAAGAGTTTTAGTTGTAGGAGAAACAATCATTGATGAATTTATCGAAGTAGTTTATGAAGGTCAATCTATGAAATCTTTTTGTCCTGTATTTAGATATACTGATTCAGAAAAACAGATTCAGAATGGAGGAGCTGGTGCTATTGTAGGACATTTAAAGGATTTTGTCAAGTCAGTAGAATTAATCACTAATAGTAATAACGAAATTGTAAAAACAAGATTTGTAGACAAGGATGGTAAGAAAAAGCACATTGAATTAAATAAGATCCATAATTCAGGTTTTGGTAATATTGAAGTAGATACTTCAAAATACGATGTTGTAATTGTAGCAGATTTTGGTCATGGATTTTGTGATAAACTGAAAATTGGTAGTGGATTTCATTTGATGTGTCAAACAAATTCAAACAATTTTGGGTTTAATCGTTTAAGCAAATGGAAAAAACACACTAAACAAAGTGTATGTATAGATTTAAGAGAAGCAAGTTTACAAATCAATGAAAGACTAGATGAATGCTCAGATAGTAAAGCTGTTGAAATATATAACTACGAAATTAATTGTGATGATTTGTTTGCAACTTTAGGGGTTAAGGGAGCCTTATATACAGAAGGAAATGTAATTAATAGACAACCTATTTTTAAATCTAACATAGTAGATACAATTGGAGCAGGTGATACTTTCTTTGCATTTGCTTCATTAATGTCTGCATTGAATATTGATTCAAATAATAATTTATTGATTCCTTCATTAGCAGCTAGCTTATCTACCACTTGGTTGTGTAATGAACAATCTGTCACTAAAGAAAAACTGTTGAATTATGCAAATCAACATATATAACGAATTTTATAAAAATTATTTTACTAGTAATGAATTCAAAGATGTTTTCGAACGATCAATGAAGTTGTTGAAAGCTAGAAAAAGAATTTTTTTTGTAGGAAATGGTGGTTCTAATTCCATATGTTCTCATATGATGGAAGATTTTGCTAAAATTGGAAGATTTCAATCATTTACTTTTTCAGATCCTACATTAATTACTTGCTTTTCAAATGATTTTGGATATGAAAATGCCATGCAAGAATGGTTAGAAGTTTATTTTGAAGAAGGTGATTTATTAATTGCTATTTCATCTTCAGGAAATTCAGCTAATATTTTAAATGCAGTATCAAAAGCCAAGGAAAAGGGTGGAGATGTTATTACACTTAGTGGCTTTAAGCCAGATAATAAATTAAGGTTTCAAGGTGATGTGAACTATTATTTGGGGATAGAAAATTATGGAGTGGTTGAGTGTTTCCATCAGGTTATTTTACATGCTATGATAGATGATTATGCCCAAAAAAGTGATTATGAATAGAACTGTGAACAAAGTTTTAATCACTGGAGTTGCAGGATTTATAGGCTCAAATTTATTAGATTATCTAATTGACAATACTCAATGGCAATTAGATGGCATAGATAATTTAAGTACTGGTAATCTAAATAATATTCATCAACATTTAAATAATGAGAGATTTCATTTTTTAGAAAAAGAATGTAGTAAATTAACATCTTTAAAATTATATGATGCTGTATTTCATTTAGCAGCTTTACCTAGGATTCAACCAAGTTTCGAAAGAGTTAATGAACACATTGAGGCTAATTTAAACCAGTCTATTCATTTAATTGAATTAATGATAAAGGATAAACATTACCCTAGACTTGTTTTTAGCGGATCTAGTGCTATTTATGGAACGCCAAATGTTATACCTACTCCAGAATCAGAAAAAGTAGATTGTCTTAGTCCATATGCTTTTCAGAAGTATGAATTTGAAAAATATCTTGAATTAATAGCATCTCGTTTTCCAATAGATTACATTTCATTAAGATATTTTAACCCTTATGGAAATAGGAGTTATAATCCAGATAATCCAGACAATGCTTATAGTAGCGTAGTAGGTATTTTCCTAAATAGAAAAAAAGAAGGTAAACCACTACTTATAACAGGAAATGGTCAGCAAAAACGAGATTTCGTTCATGTGCTTGATTTAGCTAAAGCAAACTATTTGTCAGCAATACATCCAGAAAAAATTAATACTGCATTTAATGTTGGCTTGGGAAATACATTAAGTATTGAAGATTTAGCAAAAATGATTGATAATAATTATGAATTCATCCCAAAGAGGGAGGGGGAATCTGAAATTACGTTTGCAGATACATCTAAGATTAGAGAAGTTTTAGGTTGGGAGCCATCAATGAATATAAAAGAATACTTAATTCAAGAATTACATTGATATGAAAAGAGGATTTGTTTGTGGGGTTTTTGACATGTTTCATGCTGGTCATGTCTTAATGTTAAAGGAATGTTCGGAACATTGTGACTATTTAATTGTAGCATTGAATAAGGCAGAGAATATAGATTATTCAATAAATCCAGATAAAATTGCACCTTTATTTTCAATTGAGGAGCGTGTTAAAATTATAGAATTCTGTTTATTTATTGATGAAGTATTAGTATATAATACTGAAGAGGAATTGTATGAGATTTTGAAAAATAGTAATATTGATATTAGGTTCCTAGGTGATGATTATAAGGGGAATAAGATTACAGGAGAAAATTTAAATATTCCTATATATTATATTGATAGGAGTCATGGGCTCACAACTTCTGGATATAAAGAAAGATTGGTAAAATTAATGAATGAACGTGAAGAAAGGCTTAATCAAAAATTGGGGGATTGATGAATCCTGGACTTTGTTTCTTGATCGTGACGGAGTGATCAATTATGAAACATTTGAAAATTATATAATAAAGCCTGAGGATTTTAAATTCTTAGACGGAGTACTAGAAGCTATTAATTCATTGTCAAATGTTTTTACAAGAATTATTATTGTTACTAATCAGCAAGGTGTCGGTAAAGGATTAATGTCTGAAAACGACCTTAAAAAAGTAAATGGTTTTATGCTTAATCAAATAAAACTAGCAGGGGGCCGGATAGATGCTGTTTACTGTGCTACAGAGCTTCGTGGGAAAAAAGGAGGATTAAGAAAACCCGGACGAGGCATGGTTGATTTAGCAAAGAATGACTTTCCTGAAATTGTGTTGAAGAAGTCTATTATGGTAGGAAACGCAGTTTCTGATATAGAATTTGGGAATAACTTGGGAATGAAAACTGTTAATATAGGTAATAAGGTGAATGATAAAGCATTGTGTAATTTAAGGAGTTTGTTTATGTTTACTCAGGTATTATAATGTTAAAAGATTTATTACCATATAGAGAGAAAAGTGAGGCCACATATGCTAGTAAAGGATTCCGTGGATTAAATCTAGCAGGTAAATTGAAATTTGCTGGTATTCTTTTTGGGAATAATAGAAAGCTTAAAGATTTTGAAAGTGAATCTATTCGATTGAAGGAGTGTTACATAGGTCCCTTTATTGGTGAGTTTGGAAATTTTTTACTACACATGTTGCCTTTTTTAGGCTATTTGCATAAAAATGGTATAAACATTCACTATTGTGGTATGACTAATCAAACACCATTTTTAGTTGATGATAAAGGATCTAGTTTATTAAAATCATTTGTTGAATTAAGAGATTTTTTTCATGAAGTAAGGCCTAGTGGAAATAGTATTGAATACTTGCCAAAAGATATAGATATTCTGGTGAAAAAATTCCAAAAACAGGCGATACAGAGTAGATTGCCATTTCTAGATATTTTTTCTAATTCGAATTTATATTGGTATTCATTTAGAAATTGGCAGTTAAAAGGGAAACAAAATATTTATAATCTTTCAAAAGTTTATGGTAAAGAATATAAAAAAAATAAGTTAGTAATATTTCCCCGTAAAATGAATACTGAATTCACTTTAAATAATGGTGGAGTATGGGACTATATTAAAATTAGTAAGATGTTGTCATGTCATTTTGATGAGATTGTCTTCGTTGGGCATCCTTCAATGTCTGATGATCTTTCTGATGCTGTTAATGATAAAGTCAAGTTGGAACTGTCAACGGATAATACAAATGTTCTTAAGCATTGCTCGACAGCTAAATTAATTATTACTCAGCATTCTGGAGCGATGCATGTTTCAGGATATACACATTCCCCAGTATTATTAATATTTAATGGAAATCCACCTATTAAAGGTTTAGATGATAGTATACGTTTTCGTGAAAATTTCCCATATAAAGAAGTTTCAATTGTATTTAACTATGATCAAATTGTTTCATTTTGCACAAAATTAACTTATGAATAAATTTTTATTCATAATACCAGCGACTCCTACTTATGCTTTAAATAAAGATAGGTTGATGTTGCAAAATCAATGCCTTGAGTATTTAATAAAACAAACATATTCAAATTGGTTAGCTCTATGGGTAGATTATGATGAGCCACCTGTTTTAGATTCGAGAATCCTTCATGTAAATATTTCTGGAAAGAAAGAAGAAAAGATGCAAAAGGTATCTGATTATGTTTTAAACAATTGTTTTGAATTTGATTATGTTATTAGATTAGATGACGATGACATTTTTAATCCTAATTTACTTAATCGTATTAAGTTAGAAGATTTTGATGTATATACAGATTACTACCAATATTTTTGGTCTCCTTTATTAGGTAAAATATCTAGAAAATTATGGTATTGGTTTCCAAATTCATGTATACATAAAAAAGAGCATGCATATACTATATGGGGGTCATTTGCTACAGGAGGGCCTTTTGAAAAATATAGATTGAATTCCTATTTAATAGAAAATGATCATTCAAATTTTCATCATTATTATAAAGGGAAAAAGGTTTTGTTTACTCAAAGAAGAAATCCAGTTTATTTACGAACTATAACATCTACTTCATCAACAGCTTTACAAAGTGATAAATATGAAGATTATCTAGGTAGTTTTGGTGTATGGAAAAAGAACTTCCTCAATGACTACAAGGAACTTTTTTTACAATTTGATTCAAATAAAGAGTATTCACAATCATTAAAACAAAGATTAAATCATTTAAAGGGTGATTTAATTGCTCTTAAAAATTATAAAAAAGTAGTTTTGTAAGGTAATGAACTCACTTATATTTATAAAGAATAAATTATCTACTTACTTTAAACTTAAATTTATTTACCCTATTAAATATAAAAAAGTTGGTAGGTTAAGTTCAATTGTCCCTCCTAAATTTTTGCAATCAAAAGGACTCATTATTGAGGAAAATGTAATTATTCAGGATTGGGTAATGTTAAAAGAAATAGGGAACTATAACTTTATTGGTAAAAACACATATGTAGAAAATTGCTCTTCAATTGGAAGTTTTTGTTCTATTTCGTTTGATGTTAAAATTGGCTTAAGAAATCATCATTTGAAAACGATTAGCACAAGTCCTTATTTTTATCGAAAATCAAAAGGCTGGGTAAAGAAAGACAATTCACCTATTAAAGTTCCTGTTGTAATTGGCCATGATGTTCTTATTTCTGCAAATTCTATTGTATTGGATGGAGTATCAATAGGCACTGGTGCTGTTGTTGCATCTGGAGCTATTGTAAATAAAAATGTTCCTCCATATGCTATTGTTGGAGGGGTGCCAGCCAAAGTGCTCAAATATAGATTCGATAAAGAAACTATTAACAATTTATTAGAAAGTAAATGGTGGTTAAATGATGAGGATATATTAAAAGAACTATGGCAATATTTTGATAATCCAAATGAGTTTCTAAAAAAAATTAATAAATAATATTGTGGAATTGGTGTCAGTTGTTATACCATGTTTTAATGTGGAAACTTATATTGAAGAGTGTTTGGATTCTGTTTTAAAACAATCTTATTCTGAAATTGAAATTATATGTATTGACAATAATTCAGAAGATGGGACACTTGAAAAATTAAACAAATTTAAAGATAGGTTTCCAGATAAAATAGTTATTGATTTTGAAACTAAAAAAGGTGCAGCTGCTGCAAGAAATAAAGGATTGTCCTTAGTAAGAGGAAACTGGATTCAGTTTTTAGATGCAGATGATTTATTAATGCCTAATAAAATTGAACATCAGGTGAGTTTAATTGAAAAGAATATTGATGTTATTTATGGAGCTTCATATAAAAGAAACTTAAGTGGAAGTGAAGAGTTAATGCCAATAAATAAAAATATTTTGTTGGGTTTGTTGTCTACTCAACTTGGTAATACATGCTCAAATTTATTTAAAAAAGAAAAATTAATTAAAGTAGGTGGTTGGAATACAGGTCTTATAAGTTCACAAGAATATGATCTAATGATAAGATTATATAAAATGAATGCTATTTTTAAAATAGATGCTAAACCATTAACAATTGTAAGAGAAAGAGAATTCGGTCAAATTTCCTCAAATAAATATAAATGGAAAACATATCTAAAAATTAGATTAGAGTTTCTAAATTTTTTAGAATTAAAAGGCGTTGAAATTAAAAATGAATATCTACATGTGATCTTTAATGTGGTTATCAATTGTGCAATACACAATAAACTTTATGTGCTGTTTATAATGATAAAAAAAATTAAGTTGTTTTTAAAAATGAGGTATAAAATATTCCTGAGAATAATTTATAATATCCTATTCGTTTATAATTGAAAATTCACTAAACATATAATGAAAAAGAAATTAATCTATATAACGTTTAATGACTTGCCTAATGGAATATATATTAGCCAAGTTATAGATGTTGTTAAATTATTTCAAGAACATAGTGTTGATGCAAAACTTATTGCATTTCTACCCTTTAGTAAATATTTCAATGAAAGAAAAAAAATAAAGTCATTATTTAAAGAAAGTATTGTTTTGCCAAGTTTTCCTAAGTTAATCAATTGGAAGCTAAATAAATTTTGGTTTTTTTTTCTAAACATATCTTCTGATAGTATAATAATCACTCGAAGTATTTTTGCAACAAATTTATTTTTAAAACCTGCTAAGAATACTTACAAAGTAATTTATGATGGTAGAGGTGCTATTGCTGCTGAACAAGAAGAGTATAATGTATATGATTACACTGGTTTAGAAGATAAGATACATGATCTTGAAAGAATTTCTGTATTGAAATCTGACTATAATATAGCTGTGTCATCAAAATTAATTGAATATTGGGAAAAAGAATTTAAGTATATAAAAGGTAAAGAAGTAGTTATTCCATCTACGATATCCAATAATTATTTAAAAAAAAGAGATATTCAGAAAACTCTTTTAATTGAAAATCAATTGGGAATAATTAAAGATGATATTGTTATGATATATTCGGGATCTAAAGCAGGATGGCAATCATTTCATTTATTAAAAGAATTTATATGTGCTATTTTAGAAAATGATAAAAGAGTTAAAATTATTTTTCTTTGTAAATTAAATAGGATTATTAATGAGTTGATACAGAGATTCCAATCAAGAATTATTCAAATCTATGTACCTCATGATGAAGTTCCACATTATTTAGATATAGCTGATTATGGACTTTTATTAAGAGAAAATTCACTTACTAATAAAGTGGCCTCTCCAGTAAAATGTGCCGAATACTTATCAAGAGGGCTGAAAGTGATTATTTCATCTGATATAGGGGATTATTCAGAAGAAATTGTAAGGAACAATCTTGGTATTATATATAATAGTACTACTTTGTTATTTGAACATAACAATGATAGAGAAAATCAAATTAAATATGTACAAGAAAATTTGAGTAAAAGTTCTAATAAAATTATAGATAAATATATGAGTTTAATGAAATTATGAGGGTCGCAGTTTTAACGGATGGTATACATCCTTATGTTATTGGTGGAATGCAAAAACATTCTACAAATCTTGTAAAACATTTAACTTTAATTGGATGTGATGTTACTTTAATCCATTGTGTTGAAATTTCTTCTGAATTCCCTACTGATAAACAGATCAATGATTTGTTATTTAATGGAGAACACTGTTTACATAAAATAATCACTTTGAAATTCCCAAAATCTAAAAGATTCCCTGGTCATTATATTTATAATTCAAAAAAATATTCAACAATTGTTTTTCAGAATTTAGTTCATGAGATAAATAATTTCGATTTTATTTATGCAAAAGGATTCTCAGCATGGAAGTTATTAAAAGAAAAAAAGAAAGGGTTAAGATGTCCTAAAATTGGAATTAATTTTCATGGATATGAAATGTGGCAATATGCTCCTTCTTTAAAATCTAAATTAAAACAATTTTTATTTAGACCTTTTGTTAAATGGAATAGTAAAAATGCTGATTTTGTTTTTTCATATGGCTCTAAGGTTTCAGATATAATTAAAAGAATTGGAGTAGATGAAAAAAAAATAGTTGAAATACCATCAGGAATAGAGCAGGATTGGATAAGAAATACTTTAACTGGAACTGATGATGTCGTTAGATTTTTATTTCTTGGTAGATATGAAAGAAGGAAAGGTGTTGAGGAAATTAACTTAGTCTTAGAGAAAATAGCCAATCAAGATTTAAAAGTTGAATTTCACTTTATTGGACCTATACCAGAAAATAAAAGAGTGACAAGTTTAGGTAAGAAAATTATTTATTATGGTAGCATAGTAGATGTTAATAAGGTTAAATCAATCATGGATGTTTGTGATGTGTTGATTTGCGCCAGTTATTCAGAAGGAATGCCAAATGTAATATTAGAGGGTATGGCAAGAGGTCTTGCTATTATTGCAACTGATGTTGGGGCAACAGATCTGTTGGTAGATGATGATAATGGTAAATTAATTAAATTTGAAAATTGTGAGAATTTGATTGATGATTTGCACAAATTAATACTGATATTCTCTACTATTGATCAATCTGAACTATTAATTAAAAAAGAAATGTCATTAAAAAAGATAAATGCTTTTTCTTTTAATGAAATTGCTGATAAACATTATAGATTTTTTGCTAATTTTTAAATTTAAGTAATGAATCAATTGTATGTAAATAGTGGTTTTTATTTTAATATTTTATTTTTTATTATATTTTGGTTAACATGTGCGCAGTTCTCTGAATTGCTTTCAGTTGTAATTGTTTTTAGCACTTTTTTATATCTTTTTATAAAAAGTTTAAATCACTATTTTTTTGTATTGTTTTTCCTGCTTTTAGTTTTATCTGATTCAAGATTAGAAATTTTAAGTTTTTCAGTAGTTGTAAAGCCATACATTGCCTTGTTTTTTGGTGTTTCTGGTGTTTTCATACTAATGAAAAATCATTACAAACAGAATCTTCTTATATTATATTTTATAGGATTTGTCATTTCGATTGTTTTTAGTTTGTTCTTTTCAAATGATTTATTGTCATGTTTTCAGAAAAGTTTATCATATATTTTACTAATGATTGCTGTTCCAGCTTTTCTTACAATGATTTTGGATAAATATAGCTTTGCCTTTTTGAAGTTATTTACTTATGCTTTTTTGTTGATTTTATTTGTCGGAATATTTTTTTATTTCTTCAATCCTGATGTTGTATTGTTAGATGATAGATATAGAGGGGTTTATGGAAATCCAAATGGTTTGGGTATCGCCTGTTTATTATTCTTTTTTTTATTGCAAACTATTTTAATGAAAAAGCCAAATTTGTTTACTCAAAAAGAGGTTATTTTTATTATTTCTCTAATAATATTTAATTTATTATTATCTGGATCAAGAAGTTCACTGTTAGTTTTGGTAATGTATTATGTTTTTTTATGGGCTAACAGAATATCTCCCTTGATTTCTACTATTGTTATTTTATTTTTTGGTATTGGGTATACAATTATCTTATCTAATTTAATGTATTTTATAAGTCTTTTTGGACTTGAATCTTTTATTAGAATTGAAACTTTAGAAAATGCTTCTGGCAGATTCATTGCGTGGGAATTTATTTGGCAAAAGATATCTTTTTCATTTAGTGCTTTTGGTCATGGTATGGGGGCGACTGAAGAATTGTATAAAGAAAATTATGATTTATTATCCATTATGGGACATCAGGGAAATGCTCATAATTCATTTTTAACCATTTGGTATGATACAGGTATTTTAGGGTTATTAGGTTTTTTAATAGGAATAGTACTTTCATTTTTTTATTCAATTAAGAATTCTAAAGTATTACCTATATTAATAGGGGTTTTTATTAGCTCTTTTTTTGAGTCATGGCTTTCAGCATCATTAAATCCATTTACAATTATTTTCCTTATGGTTATTACATTGTTTTATTACAATGAAGATGAAGATGAAGATGAAGATGAAGATGAAGAACTAGTTGCTAAACAATTAGTTAAAGAAATAAATTAGATAATTTATACATGGTTAATGTATCTAAGGATAATAAAAAAAGAATTTTATTTCTTTATACAGAAATAGCTGGATATACTGTTGCTTGTTTAAATGAGCTCAGAAAATGTGAAGTGGAAATTTTTTTAATTAGATGGGCTGTCAATAAGGAAGCGCCTTTTCAATTTAATTTTAATGATATTAATGAATCAACAAGAGATCAATATAGAAATGATATTGAATTGATAAAATATTGCAAAGAAATACAACCAGATATTATACTTGTGAGTGGTTGGTTGGATAATGGATATCTTAAAGTGGCTAGGTCTTTTTATGATAAAATACCTACTATTTTAGCTATGGACAATAATTGGAAAAGGTCTCTTAAGCAGATGATTTCAACATGGATTAGTCCATTTTTTATACGAAATAAATTTAGTCATGTTTGGGTGCCAGGTAAGAAACAGCAACGTTTTGCAAATAAACTAGGGTATTCAGATGAGAAAATAATGACAGGATTTTATTCTTGTGATAGAGAATTATTCCATACTTATTATAAAAACAATAAGAAATTAAAAAGCGAGAATTATCCTAAAGTATTTTTGTTTGTTGGCAGATATATTCAAGCTAAAGGAATTTATAATTTATGGAATGCATTTATTGAATTGGATACTGAAAATGATAATGATTGGGAGTTATGGTGTGTAGGCACTGGAGAAGAATTTAATAATAAGGTCAATCACCCAAAGATCAAGCATTTTGGGTTTATTCAGCCAGAAAATTTTGAAGAGATTATTCAAAAAACTAGTGTATATATTTTGCCTAGTGAATTTGAACCATGGGGGGTGAGCCTCCATGAATTTGTTTCTGCTGGTTTTCCAGTAATAGTTTCAGATAAAGTTGGGTCAAGTGAAATTTTCGTAAAAGAAGGTAAAAATGGATTTGTTGTTAGAGCAGGAAGTAAAGACTCAATTAAAGAGGGGCTTAGAAAATTTATGAAAATGAATAAAAAGGAATTACTTTTAATGAGTGAAGAAAGTGTAAGTTTGTCAGAAAAAATCACCCCTGAAATCTGGGTAAATAAATTAATTTCATTGTTATGATAAAAATATTAGTTACTGGAGGTGCTGGAAATGTTGGAGGGGCATTGGCTAGAAAACTAGTTGAGAATCAAGATTATTTTGTTGTTATTGCAGATGATTTATCAACAGGTTCCAAAGAAAAGCTACCTTCTAGATCTTATAAAAATTGGACTTTTGTTTATTGTGATGTAAATCAATATAAAGAGATATCTGAGATCATGTTGGTTCATCAATTTGATTATGTTTTTCATTATGCAGCTGTTGTTGGAGTCAAAAGAACTCAAGAAAACCCAATTATGGTTTTAAATGATATAGAAGGCATAAGAAATGTTTTGCAGCTAGCAAAAAACACTTCAGCTAAAAGAGTGTTTTTCTCTTCTTCTTCAGAAGTTTATGGGGAACCAGTAGAATTGCCTCAAAATGAAGAAACGACCCCTTTAAATTCAAGAGTTCCCTATGCTGTGGTTAAAAATGTGGGGGAATCTTATTTTAGATCATTTTATAAATCTTTTGGAATGCCATTTACTATTTTTAGGTTTTTTAATACTTATGGTCCTAATCAGAGTAAAGATTTTGTAGTAGCTAAGTTTTTATCTTTAGCCTTAAAAAATAAGGATATTACTATTTATGGAGATGGAAAACAAACTCGTACATTTTGTTTTGTTTCTGATAATATTGATGTATGCTTAAAAATATTTGAGGATCAATTGGCTATGAATGACGTTATTAATATTGGTGGAGCTCAAGAAATTACAATTTTGGAATTAGCTAAGCTGATTATTAAAAAAACTAATTCAAAATCTAAGGTCATCCATCTTCCTCCATTGCCTGAAGGCGATATGAGCAGGAGAATGCCTGATAATTCAAAAATGAAAAAAGTATTAGGGAGAGATTTAATTTCAATCGAGCAAGGGATAGATATGATGCTAAAGGATCCTGATTTTATTCGTCAATGTGCGCAATAAACGGCATTTTTCACTATGGTCAAGATAATGACCCTACTGGTCTTGTACTAAAAATGAATAAGGTTTCGGGTCATAGGGGACCTGACCATTCAGCTATTTATAAAGATGATGAAGTAATATTAGGGCATAACCGACTTTCCATCATAGATCTTGATGAAAATGCCCATCAACCTTTTATTTCAAATGACAAAAAAGTTGTTTTAGTATTTAATGGAGAAATCTATAATTTTCAGCAATTAAAAGCACAGATAAAAGACTACCTATTCAAAACTAATTCTGATACAGAAGTATTATTGGCAGCTTATTTAAAGTGGGGTGTTGATTTTGTTGAACATCTTGATGGAATGTTCTCTTTTGCAATCTGGGATAAAAGAAATCGAAAATTTATATTAGGACGTGATAGATTAGGAATTAAACCACTTTATTATTCAGAGCATAATGGATCTATTGTATTTGCTTCAGAGCTTAGAAGTATTATGAGTTGTCATTTTATTGATAAAAAGATTGATCGAAATTCATTAGTTGATTATATAAATTATGCTACTGTTCATGGTCCAGATACTATAATTGATGGTGTAAAAGTTTTACCTCCTGCGCATTTAATGGTAGTAAATGATGATGAATCTAAAATTTTTAGCTACTGGGATGTCAGAAATAAAAATATTGAGTATAATGACTCTCAATCATTTGTACAAGGTCATATAAAAGAACTCTTTCAAGATGCCGTTCAAAATAGATTGATATCAGATGTTCCTATTGGTGCTTTTTTAAGTGGGGGTATAGATTCAAGTTTAGTTGTAGCTGCTGCTTCAAAATCAGTGCCTGGCAAGGTTAAAACTTTCTCAGTTGTTTTTGATGAAAAAGAATATAATGAAGGAGAGTATGCAAAATTAATTGCAAAAAAATATGACACAGAACACTATGAGGTTAATTTAAGCCCATCAGACTTTTTAAAGGATCTACCTCATGCTTTATCCTCAATGGATCATCCAAGTGGTGATGGTCCTAATTCTTACGTTGTTTCAAAGGCAGCTAAAGATTGCGGGGTTACAGTTGCCTTATCTGGATTAGGAGGTGATGAGTTGTTTGCAGGATATGATGTTTTTAAAAGATCTTATCAGCTATTAGATAAGAAGTGGATGTTTTCATTTCCTCCAGGAATTAGGCTTTTGGCTGGATCTGTATTAAAAAAAATTAGACCATCTATTTCTTCTGATAAAATTGCAGAAATTATTACTCAGAAATATTTAGAATTACCTTATTATTACTATATCAATAGGAAGATTTTTTCAGATAGTATTGTGAAAAAATTAATAATGCGAGATTCTTTGCCAATGTGTAGACCATTTCAATTTGCAAAAGATAATATTGATGTTGGCTCAAAAGGTTTCGATATGCCTTTCTTAAGTAAGATTTCTTATTTAGAAATGAATACTTATATGCAAAATGTATTATTAAGAGATACAGATCAAATGAGTATGGCCCATTCTTTAGAAGTAAGAGTTCCTTTTCTTGACCATAGATTAGTTGAATATGTAATTGGGGTAAATGATCAATTGAAATTCCCTTCTTCTAATAAGAAGTTATTGGTTGATTCAATGAAAGATTGGTTGCCAGAAAAGCTTGTAAATCGTCCAAAAATGGGTTTTTTGTTACCCTGGGATCAATGGATGAAAAACGAATTAAGAGATTTTAATATAGAACAATTAATGTATTTAAAAGAGACTAATTTGCTCAATAAAAAAGAAATAGATAATTTATGGGATAGATATCTAAAAAATGATCCTAGAATACCTTGGTCACGAATTTGGCCTCTTGTGGTTTTAGGTCATTGGATGAAGCAAAATGGAGTAAGTGCCTAAAAAAGTTAGAATATTAATATTTATAGATTGGTTTTTTCCTGCTTTTAAAGCAGGTGGACCTATAAGATCTATTGCTAATCTAGTTGATCATCTGCATGAAAGTTTTGATTTTTACTTAATAACTGGTGATAGAGATCTAGGTGACCAAGATTCTTTTAAAAACATTGAATTAAATAAATGGATTTCAAAAGAAAATTTCAAGATTATATACCTAACACCAGCTTTTCAAAAAACAAGTAAGTACAGGTCTTTATTTAAAGAAATTCAACCAGAAATTATTTATTTTAATAGTCTTTTTTCTTATCAATTTACATTGAAACCTTTTTCTGCTTTAAAAAAGGAGAAAGTTCAATTTTTATTATCTCCAAGAGGAATGCTAGGTAAGGAATCTTTGAATATCAAAAAGTATAAAAAGCTTTTTTTTATTCGTATTGCTAAATTAACTGGTTTTTTTAGATCAATTCATTGGCATGCTTCTTCTCAATTTGAGTTAAATGAAATTAAAAGTGTATTTGGTGATAAATTGCAAATAGATATAGTGCCTAATCTCCCTGTTAAATCTAAAAAAAATGTGAATTTAAAAGTGATTGATATCGGAGATACATTATACTTACTATCTATCTGTCGCATTTCACCAATAAAAAATATAATTTTTCTATTAAATGTTTTAAAAAAGGTGAAGTTTAATGTTGTTTTAAATTTAATTGGTCCAATTGAGGACATGGATTATTTCAACCAATGCAATACTCTAATTAAAGATCTTCCGAATAATTGCAGTGTCAATTATTTAAATGAAAGATCATTTAATGAAATAAGGTCCTATTTTTCAAATACTAATTTATTTATCAGCACTTCATTAAATGAAAATTATGGTCATAGTATTGTAGAAGCTTTATCAGAAGGATGTCCTGTATTAATAAGTAATCATACACCATGGAAGAAATTAGAAAACTCGAATGCTGGAGCTGCATTAGATTTAGATATTAACCTATTTGTAGAAAAATTAAACTATTTTAAAAATTTATCAAATGAAGAATGGATTGAATATAGAATAGGAGCTTATGATTTTTTTAAAAAAAATATAGATTTAGATATATTTAGAGATAAATATCTTCAAATGATCAACAAAGTAGCTCAAAAAACCATAGAATGAAATTAGATCAATATAACAATAGTTGGTACCGTCCAGGAAATATATTCATTAGGATATTATGGTATTTTATGAATTTAATTTTTATTAGAAATCAATGGATTCCATTCAGTGTTATAAAAAGAATAATTCTAAGAATTTTTGGAGCTAAAATCGGAAAAGGGGTTATTATTAAACCTTCTGTAAATATTAAATATCCTTGGAAGCTGGAAATAGGTAATCATGTTTGGATTGGAGAAGGTGTATGGATAGATAATTTAGGAAAAGTTCAAATAAAAGATCATGTATGTATTTCACAAGGAGCTTATTTATTGACAGGTAATCATAATTATAAAAAATTACAGTTTGACCTAATTGTTAAAGATATCGTTATTGAAAATGGTGTTTGGATTGGAGCAAAAGCTATTGTTTGTCCTGGAGTGAAATGTAATACAAATTCAATTTTAACGGCTGGTTCAGTAGCTGTTGAAAATCTTGATAATGATGCTATTTATCAGGGAAATCCTGCTGTTGAAATCAGAAAACGTCTTATAGAAAATGAAGGTTAGTATAATTACTGTATGTTATAATAGTGTAAAGACAATAAAGGGTACTATTGAGTCTGTAATTAATCAGGATTATCCAAATATAGAATACATTGTTATTGATGGTGAATCTAATGATGGTACTAATGAAATAATTCAAAAATATAAAGATGAGATTTCATTTTATCTGTCTGAAAAAGATAGCGGAATCTATGATGCAATGAATAAGGGCATTCAGTCTGCGACAGGGGATTTGATAGGAATCCTTAATTCTGATGATATTTATTCAAACAATGGGGTTATTTCTAAGATAGTTGATCGTATTGGCAATAATGATGGAATATATGCAGATCTTGTTTATGTTGATCAATATGACCTAAATAAGGTAAAAAGAGTTTGGAAGTCTGGGCAGTATTCTGATGGAGCTTTTAAATGGGGCTGGATGCCACCTCACCCTACATTCTTTATTAAAAGGGAATGTTATAACAAATATGGGAATTATAATCTTATTATGAAGTCAGCTGCAGATTATGAATTTATGTTAAGAGTGATACATAAACATAAAATTAGTATTGCATATTTATCAGAAATTATTATAAAAATGAGGATGGGGGGTATTAGTAATATAAGCCTTAAAAATAGAATCAAAGCCAATAGAGATGATAAAAAAGCATGGAATATTAATCAGTTAACTCCCAATCTATTTACGTTTTTACTTAAGCCAATAAGGAAATTGTCTCAATTTAGAATTTAGCCCTTATTTTTCTGCCTTTTGACCTTCTGCCTCTACCTCTACGTAATTTAGCCCTAGAATTTTTATAATATTTATTTCTTGATTGAATGAAATAGCTATAGCTTACTGTCATAAAGATATATGCATCGTCATGAGTTGGATCTCCTCTTTTTTCCCCCGCAACAAAATTCAGGCTTTCTTCTATAGGAACAACACCTTCAGATTGATTGGCTAATGAGGAAGCAAGTGAGCTCATTTGAGAAGGGTCATGATAAACAGTTGAAATATCATCCAAATAATCAGTAAAAGTACTTGTCCAGGAAAAATCAATACCTATTCTGTGGTTTCTGTCAAAAGTAAATACGCCTCCTAGACCTAATGGAATGCCAAGACCAATTTTACTGTATTTTTGACCTTCTGTTTGTAGTGGTTGTAATAAATGCCAAGTATTTCCATCTGTACTTCCTTTAGGATTGTGATAAAAACAAGTTAGCCCAGCATGTATAAATGATTTAAATTCATTTTTATAACGGCCTCTTCCTCCTAAATCTGGCTCTTCAAAGAAATTAAATTCACCTCTAGTAGTTAATTCAAGAATGTTGTTTTTGAAACGCAAATTCCTCCACATTCTTCCAGGATTAGTAGAATGGGCATCATCTCCTCTTATCTGGCCATAATTGATTTGTGTATTTACTGACCAGTAATTATTGATCTTATATCTAGCAAATCCACCAACTACAAATCCAGTATTTGGGATCCTCATGTCCAATATGAAATTCCTTCTGGTTTTCTCCTTTCCACCAATTTCGCCAAGATAATTAGTTGACCCTAGTCTAATACCAATATCCCAGTTGTATTGTCCTTGTGATTTGATTGTCAAAGAACACAGGAAAAACAAAGAAAATATGATTGATAATATACTTTTCATTACTGCAAATTTAGTAAATGAGCTAATACTTAGCAAAAAACCTTTTAATATATAAAAAAACAGGGATAAAAAGTAGGGAAATCTATTTAACGGATTAGATTTTAATACTAAGACCAGCTCTAAGGAGTGGACCGCCAAGTCCAGCTTCTATAGCAAAACCTAATTTACTATTAAAATAATACCTAGTTCCTACACATATTCTTCCAGAAACAGGTAGTATTGTGCCTTCAGAAGATGAATCATCCCAATTAGGGTCGTTACTTTCTGTGGTATAAAATCTATTATTAGTTCCAACGCCAACTCCAAAATAAGCATCTAGATCTTCTGATTGAGAAAAGTGATAGTTCATTCTTAAATGAATCCTTACTCTTTCCATTTTCCAATCATAGGAATAAGTAATTGGGTTTCCTTGGGCATCTACAGATTGAGTTGTATATCTATACGAATGAGAATTGTAAATAAAGTCAACACCAATTCCTACATCATCAGCTAACATAAATTCTAAAGTAGCCCCTAATGGGCCAAGTCCCCTATAGCTACCACCAGTAGAATCTACAATTGAAGTATATAGTTGTTTCCCCCAAAGAGGAAAACCATACCAAGGATCAATAATTAAAGTTCCTTTTTTTACAGCATTTATGTTGAAATTATCAGAGGAATTGTTGTTAAAGTCTACACTTGGATTTGCATCAGTCTGACTAAAAGAAATAGATGAAATAGATGCTATAATTAATAAAGTAAAAAGTTTTTTCATGATTTTATGTTTTGGATTGGCTATTAAAACAAAAATAAGTTAATCTTTCATTAAATTCGTGAAAAATTAAATGAATAAGATAACTACATTATTTAGCGTTCAATATCCAATTATTCAAGCTGGTATGATATGGTGTTCTGGATGGGAATTGGCTAGTGCAGTTTCTAATGCAGGTGGTTTAGGTATAATAGGATCGGGTTCTATGTATCCTGAAATATTAAGAGAGCATATCAATAAATGTCAAAAAGCTACATCCAAGCCATTTGCTGTTAATTTACCATTATTATATCCTGATATTGATAAACATGTAGAATCGATCATTGAATTAAAGGTACCTATAGTTTTTACATCTGCAGGGAACCCTAAAACATGGACTAAAACACTAAAAGATCAAGGAATTAAAGTTGTTCATGTAGTTTCAAGTGTAAAATTTGCTTTAAAGGCTCAGGATGCTGGTGTTGATGCTATTGTTGCAGAAGGGTTTGAAGCAGGTGGGCATAATGGAAGAGATGAAACAACTACTTTATGTTTAATACCAGATGTTGTAAATGCAGTCAATATACCTGTTATAGCTGCTGGAGGAATAGGAACAGGCAGTTCAATGTTGGCAGCTATGCTTCTCGGAGCTGATGCTGTACAGATGGGTACTCGTTTTGTAGTATCTAATGAATCTTCTGCACATCAAAATTTTAAAACTAAAGTTGTAGATACTAAAGAAGGTGATACTTTATTGACTTTAAAGGAAATCACACCTGTTCGAATGATTAAGAATGATTTTTTCTCTGAATTACAGGAAATTTATAATAAAGGAGGAGATCCTGAATTACTAAAGGAGAAGCTAGGCAAAGGAAGGGCTAAAAAGGGTATGTTTGAAGGCGAACTTAATCAAGGAGAATTAGAAATTGGTCAGGTTGCTTCAATTATGAATGAAATAATACCTGCAAATAAAATTGTAGAGAATATCCTACAAGAATATCACGAGGCAAAGCAATCATTACTTACTGCTAAATTTAATTTTTAATGATAAACTTTGAAAAAATACAGCTTTCAAATGGGTTAAAAGTGATTCATCATAAAGATGTTTCAAGTCCAGTAGCTGCATTTAATTTATTATATGATGTTGGAGCCAGAGATGAGGAGCCTGGTCGAACAGGATTTGCTCATCTATTTGAACATTTAATGTTTGGAGGGTCAGCAAATATCCCTGATTTTGACCTTCATTTACAAAAAGCTGGAGGACATAACAATGCTTTTACTTCTAATGATATCACTAATTATTATATGACATTACCGGTTTCAAATTTAGAAACAGCATTTTGGTTAGAATCTGATAGGATGAATTTGTTGGCCTTTTCAGAAAAAAGTCTTGAAGTACAAAGAAGTGTAGTAATAGAAGAGTTCAAACAACGATATTTAAATCAACCATATGGGGATGTGTGGTTATTGTTAAGACCACTTTGTTATAAAACACATCCTTATCAATGGGCAACTATCGGGAAAGAGATCAAGCATATTGAAGATGCAACAATGGAAGAGGTGAAATCGTTTTTCTTTAAACATTATACGCCTTCAAATGCCATTTTAGCTGTTTCTGGAAATATAGAGATGAATGATGTTCAATCATTAGCTGATAAATGGTTTGGACCTATTGAAAAAAGAAAAAAATACATAAGGAATCTTCCAGAAGAATCAATTCAAACTAAAAAAAGAGAATTGTGGGTGGAGAGAAATGTGCCTAGTGATATGATTTTTATTGCTTTTCATATGGATCAACGTACAGGTTCAGATTACCAAGTGACAGATTTAATATCAGATCTATTAGGAAGAGGCAAATCATCTAGATTCTACAAAAATTTAATAAAAGATCAATCTAAGTTCATTGAATTAAACGCTTATGTGATGGGAAGTGTAGATAATGGTTTGTTTGTTATATCCGGTAAGCCTAATAAAGACACTTCTTTAAAAGAAGCATATAACCTTATTTGGAAAGAAATTGATAACGTTAAAAAGAATACTATTGAAAAAAGAGAATTGCAAAAATTAAAAAATAAGATTTATTCTACTACCACTTTTCAAGAAATGAGCTTGTTAAATAAATCCATGGGTTTGTGCTTTAATGAGCTATTAGGAGATGCCAATGAAATCAATAATGAAATCAATAAGTATAAAATTATTGATCAGGTCAGCGTTAATGAGGTTGCAAGGTCAATCCTAAAGGAGGAGAATTGTAATGTCTTATACTATAAATCCACTCAGCATGCTTGATAGAAAAAAAGCACCATATACAAGCCAGGTAAGTGATCTTAGTATTCAATACCCTAAGTGTCAAAAATTAGATAATGGCATTGAGGTTACGTTATTAAAAATGGGGACACAGGAGGTAGTTCATGTAGAATTTATATTTAAAATAGGAATGTCTCAGTCTGATAATTTTGTTATTCCTACACTGGCTACAGACTTGATAAGTACAGCGTCTAAAAAGTTTTCTTCTGGAGAAATAGCCGAAAAAGTTGATTATTATGGGGCGTTCCTAGATTCAAGTGTAAGTATGGATTTTATTACCTTTTCAGTTTTCAGCTTAACTAAATATTTAGAAGAAGTGCTTATGATTTTTAAGGAGGCACTAGTTCATGTTGTATATGAAGAAGTGGATGTTGAGCTTTTACTAAAAAATAATAAGGAAAAATTAAAAACAGATCTTGAAAAAGTTCAATTTTTGTGTTTACAGGAATTTAATAAATTAATTTTTAAAGGTCATCCATATGGTAACTTTATTGAGTTTAAGGATTTCTCAGGTGTAAATTATAAAATGTTAGAAAAATTCCATGCTAAATCTTTCAATTCAGACTTGCTAAATATTATTGTGTCAGGAAATTTTGATAATAATATATATGAGCTAATAAATAGTTTATTTGGAAATTGGAATGGAGTTACTCATTTAAATGAGCATGTTAAACTTGATAGCTCTAACCCGAAAAAGGTATATATTACTAAAAAGAATGCAGTTCAATCTGCATTAAGAATTGGAAAAGTAATAGATATTGAATATGGTTCATATGAATATGTTGTTTTTAAAGTTTTAAATACAGTTTTAGGAGGGTATTTTGGTTCTAGGTTAATGTCAAATTTAAGGGAAGAAAAGGGATATACATATGGAATAAATTCTTCTGTTATTTCTTATGATCTGGCTACTTTTTTTGTTATTTCTTCTGAAATTAAAGGAGATGCTGAAAGAGAAGCTTTAAATGAAATTTATAAAGAAATAACAACTTTAAGAGAAACCCTTCTTTCAGATGAAGAGTTAAATACAGTTAAGAATTACATGTTAGGTAGTTTGCTTAAATCTATTGATGGACCTTTTTTAGTTGCTGAGCAGCTAAAGTTGTTTAAATTAAAAGGATTAGAGCTAGATTATTTAAATAAGTTTTACGAAATGATCCAGAATGTTACTGTAGCTCAATTATTGGATTGTGCTATTAAATATTTAGATGTAAATTCTTTATCTGAAGTTGTCGTTGGAAATGGAGGCAACAAATAGAAAGGATATTCGTTTTTTCTAAAAATGCATAAAGATTTTAAATATCAATTAGTTAGGTTAAAATCCAACATACTTCATTATGTAATGTTGTGCTTAATTATTTTGACTTCTATTACTATAAATGCAAATCATATTGTTGGAGGAAACCTAACATGGGCATGTCTGGGTACTGGAGAATATGTTTTTCAAGTAAAATTAACTATTGATTGTAATGCTAATGTTGGACAACCTGGAGTAAATCAGATAAAGGTTTGGAATCACCCTACTATTTCATCCATTAATGTATCTTATGTAAGTGAAACAGACCTCTCTCCCAATTGTAATGTTGTATCAGGTGGCCCTCTAGCTTTATCCTGTAATACCCCCTTGCCTGGAACATTAAAAGAATTTTTATATCAGAGTGCCCCAATTTCAATTACAGGGGTACCTCCAGTCCAGGGTTTTCATTTTACTTATAGTAATTTTTCAAGAGGAAATGCTATAGATAATATTACGAACCCTACTTCAACTGGAATAACTTTACATGCTTCAATGTATGCATACAATGGGCTGGATGCTTCTCCATGTTTTGATTCTTCTCCTGATTTTTTAACAGATCCACTTAATACTGTTTGTCAAGGAAGTGAATTGGATTTTTCTTTAGGAGCTATTGATGTAGACAGTGATTCATTGGTTTATTCATTAACGGACCCTTTAAATGATGACCTAGTTTCTAACTATAATCCACCTGTTGAACCTTCATTGATTCCATGGGGTGCAGGATATAATTCCAATAACCCTTTGCCAGGTATAGCTCTAAATCCTAATAATTTTGGTCCAGCTGTTGATCCCTTAACTGGATTGGTTTCTTTTGAAATACATACGCTAGGTTATTTTTTATTGACTGTTAAGGTAGAATCTTATAGGTGTGGGCAGAAAATTTCAGTTGTTAATCAGGAAATGGTAGTTAATATAATGAACTGTTCCTTTGCAAATACGAGTCCAAGTATTTCTGTTAATGGTATTACTGGGAATACAGTTACTGTAAATGCAGGAGATCTTGTAACGTTTTCTGTTGATGCAACAGATGGTGGACTTCTTCAGGATGGTTCGGCTCAAAATATAACTGTTTCTGCAGCGGGTGATATGTTTGGTGCTGGTTTTAGTAGTACAGTTACTGGCTGTGATAGGCCGCCTTGTGCAGTTATTAGCGGTGGACTACCTCAAAATGGGACTGGGAATCTTATAGCTGATTTTTCATGGCAAACTTCATGTGATCATGTTGCTTTTAATTGTGATGAACCACAACATACTTATTATTTTAACTTTACTGCAACAGATGATGTTTGTGAGATTCCAATGTATGGTGCAACTACAGTGGAAGTAAAAGTCTTAAATTTACCACCTACAGATGAACCTGAATTGAGATGTCTTTCAGTTGACCCATTTGGCAATGTAGATGTGACCTGGATTCCTGTAGATGATCCTTTGGGGTCTTTTTTAGAGTATAGGATATATGCTTCATCAGGCGGTTCATTTAATCTTATTGGTACAGAATCGAATAGATTAAATACTGTATTTACTCATACTGGAGCTAATGCACAATTAGGCCCTGTTAGTTATGTTGTTTCTTCAATTTCTGACTGCAGTGGAGCAACAGAGAAATTTTCTTTAGACACTTTGAATACAATATTTTTAGATGTTGTTAACCCATCTAATGGTACTGCTGTTTTACAATGGAACCATATGTCTAATCCAATCCTTTCTACAGCTAACAATTATTATTATATCTACATGGAATATCCAACAGGGAGTTGGCAATTAATCGATTCAGTAGAAACATCAATTTCATCTTATTTAGATACTATTGATATTTGTGATGCATTTATCAATTATCAAATAACTTTAACCGACCAATCTGGATGTGTTAACCATTCTAATATTAATGGTGATCAATTTCAGGATGTACTACCACCAGATATTCCTGTTATTACTTATGTTAGTGTTGATACGATCAGTAATAATGCTTATGTCGAATGGAACCCAACAAATTCTCAAGATACTTATGCTTATATTATATCACAGAATATTAATGGATTTTGGCAGATAATTGATACTGTTTATGGCTATAATAATACAAGCTATTTAAATACAAATACTTCAAATGTTAATGCTCAAATAGACATGTATGGTATTGCAGCTTTTGATAGTTGTATTAGTGTTAATCCTAATACAAGTCCTGTTGGAATTCCTCATAGAACTATTTTATTGGAGACAGCATTGAATATTTGCGATCTTTCTGTTGATCTTAATTGGAATACTTATTCTAATTGGATCAATGGTGTTGATTTCTATAATTTGTATTATTCAGAAAATGGTGGAAATTGGAATATGTTAGCTCAATTAAATGCTAATGATAGTGTTTATCAGCATTTAAATGTAAATCCTCAGTCTACTTATAGCTATATAGTAGAAGCTATTGAAAATGGAAGTGAAAAATCTATTTCGAATATTGCCAACAGGTTTATTCATCAGCCACCACTGCCTTCTTTTTCTTATTTACAGTCGGTAACTGTTGTAAATGATGAAGATATAGAAGTAAGGTATCATGCAGATGAGAATGTAGATGTTTCTGGTTATAAATTATTCAGATCTGATGATGAAGGTGCTAATTTTGATTTTATTGAATTTACTTCTAATATCACTAATCCAATACTGTTTTTTGATCAGGATGTAGAACCTGATATGAAGCATTACTTTTATAAGGTTAGTGTAGTAGATAGTTGTCAACGAACAATAAGTACTTCTAATATTGGGAAGTCAATTTTATTAAAAGCAGAAAGTGAAACAGGTACATTGATAAATCAGCTAGATTGGACCAATTATATGCAATGGGATGGAGCTGTAGATAGATATGATATTTATAGGAAAGTAAATGGCGTTTATGAACTTTCTCCTATAGCAAATGTTTCTGCAGGGATTTTAGAATACAATGATGATGTGGATCCATTTATTGGTACAGATGCAGATGGACATTTTTGTTATAAAATAATAGCTCATGAACAATTAAATAGCTATGGAATTATGGAATCCAGTGAATCCAATGAAGTATGTACAGATCAGGATCCTATTATTTTTGTTCCTAATGCAATCTATATAGATGGAATTAATAATACCTGGAAACCAGTAGTGAATTTAATGGACTTTACTGACTATCATGTTTATGTGTACAACAGATTAAATCATTTGGTTTATGAAACTACCGATAAGTTTGAGTCATGGGATGGAACTTATTCAGATAAAAATACGCTAGTGCCGTTAGGTGTTTATGTCTATTTTGTTGAGTTTAAAAATGGAAGAGGAGATTTTTTTAGAAAACAGGGACATATAACTGTTATAAGATAAATCAGGTCTTTTGTTTTTTCTTTTTAGCTGCGGGGAAAAGTATATTATTAAGTATTAGTCTATATCCTGGAGAATTTGGATATAAATTAAGGTCGGTAGGAGGGTCATTGACAAAATGCTTATAGTCTTCAGGGTCATGACCACCATAAAAAGTCCATTGTCCTTTTCCAAATTCACCATGTATGTACCTTGCAGTTCCTAAGGCTTTGTTCTCACCCATTATAAGTACATTAGATTTTATATGGTTTTTTTTAAAGTCAGTAGTTTGACCCATAAACCCTTTGATGATTTTAGTATGATTTTGACACAGCATAGTAGGTACGATGTCCCATTTAGCTGAGAATTCAAAAAGTGAAAATTTATCTTGAGATTCAGGAATCCTATGAAGCTCTGTTCCGTCTATTGATGAGAATTCATATTCTAAAGGGTTGTTAATTAGCTTAAAATTCTTGAATGCAAATGTTTTATTGTAATCTAATTTATTTTGGGCGCCTGGATCAGATGGATCTCCGTCATACATATGGTCACAGATATCAATACCTTCTGCGGATAGAGCAATGTCATATGAGTCTGTTCCAGAACACATGGTAAACAAGAAACCTCCACCAACTGTAAAGTTTTTGATCTTCGTGGCTACTCCAAGTTTTAATTGTGAGGCTTTATCAAATCCAAGTTCAATAGCCATTTGCTCTGTTTCTCTTTGTTGCTGAATATACCATTGAGCGTTTCTGTAATTCCTGTAAAATTTGCCATATTGACCAGTAAAATCTTCATGATGAAGGTGAAGCCAGTCGTATTTCATTAATTCATCATTGATGACTTCTCTGTCATAGACTTTATCATAGGGAATTTCAGCATATGTTAATACCAATGTAACAGCATCATCCCAAGGTTGTTTTCCATCAGGGGTATATACTGCTATTTTTGGTGCTTTTTGTAATTTAACTACTTCTTGATTGACTTCAGGGTCAGCAATTTCCATTTTAATTTGAGAAGCTTGAACATCGGCTATAATTTCATAGGATACACCCCTTATAATACACTCTTCCTCAATAGTTTGGTAATGAGATATCATAAAGCTTCCTCCTCGATAGTTTAAAAGCCACTCTACTTCAATGTCATTTTGTAGTACCCAATAAGCAATCCCATATGCTTTTAAATGATTTTTTTGGGAATTTTCATCCATGGGGATTATTATTTTATTTCCCCATGTGCATAATGAGATAAGGCTGAAAATTAAACAAAGAAAAATATTTTTCATATTGAAAAAGGTGCAATAACTATGCTAAAGATACAATAAATGGTATTTCTTAGAAAGGACCATCATCATCATCAATAGAATCATCTATTAGATCGTCATTCATTTTAGATTGAACTGTATAGGTTCCGCCTGCTGATTCACTAAAATCTTCATTAGGCTGAAGAGATCCACCTGTGACAAAATCATCCTGATCAAAGCTGTCAAGATTACTGAATTTAGCATATTTACCAATGAATCTTAATCGAATATCTTTAAGGGATCCATTCCGATGTTTAGCTACAATCATTTCTCCCTGACTGTTGCAAGGAGTTCCATCTGGCCATTCGGTAAGCCCATAATATTCTGGACGATAAATAAAAGTAACAATATCTGCATCCTGTTCAATCGCTCCAGAATCACGGAGATCTGAAAGCATTGGTCTTTTGTCGCCTCCTCTATTTTCTACAGATCTGCTTAACTGAGATAATGCAATTATAGGTACATCTAATTCTTTTGCTATTTCTTTAATTGATCTTGAAATATTACTAATCTCTTGCTCTCTATTTCCACCTTTTCCTCCAGATGACATTAATTGTAAGTAATCAATGATGATTAATTGAATATTATGCTGCTGCTTTAACCTTCTGCACTTTGCACGTAATTCAAAGATGGATAGTGCAGGGGTGTCATCAATAAATAACGGGGCTTCTTGTAATTTTTTGGTTCGTTGAAAAAATTGCTCAAATTCTTTTTTGGTGAATTTTCCTCTTCTTATGTCTTCTGCAGGAATTTCAGCTTCACCCGAAATAAGACGATTAACTAATTGCACAGAGCTCATCTCAAGTGAAAATATAGCTACAGGATGCTGGTAATCAACTGCAACATTTCTTGCCATGGATAATACAAATGCTGTTTTACCCATACCTGGTCTAGCAGCAATCACTACCATGTCAGATCTTTGCCATCCTGATGTAATCCTGTCTAATTCTGAAAAGCCCGTTGCAATTCCATTGATGCCATCCTCTCTGTTCATGGCACCTTCAATTTCTTTTTTAGCTTTTAGAATAAGACTGGTCATATTCTGATAATCCTTTCTAATATTTCCTTCTGCAACTGCAAATAATTCACTTTCTGCTTCATCAAGCAGGTTAAATACATCTGTAGTTTCGTCATAGGCTTGCTGAATCACTTTACCAGAGATTCTTATTAGCTCACGCATAATATATTTTTGCACAATAATTCTTGCGTGGGCTTCAGTATGTGCAGATGATGCTACTCTATTAGTTAGCTGAGAAATGTAAAAAGGACCTCCTATGTTGTCCAATTCTCCTTTGGTTCTTAATCTTTGAGTAACAGTAAGGATGTCAATACTTTCTGATTCAGAAAATAATTCTTGAATTGCTTCATATATTTTCTTATGGGCATCTTTATAAAAAATATCTGGTCTATGGAGTATGTCTATCACATCATTTAATGGACCTTTTTCAAGCATTAGGGCACCAAGAATTGCTTCTTCAAGATCTACTGCTTGGGGTGGTAATTTACCAGCTCCAACAATATTTGAATCCATTGGTTTGATAATCTTCCTTATGGATTTAGGATCATTTTTAATATGCTCTAATGATTTTGACATACACCAAAAGTACAGCTAAAAGAATGATTCATGAAGCTATTTGACACTAAAAAGTTATTAAATATTTTTATTAACAAATGTTAGTAATTTTATATGGTAAAAATGAAAAATATAATTACTTACATTTTTGTTTTGATTCTTATTTCATGTCAAAAGAAGGATAAGGATCCGCCTGAATTGCTTGTGAATAATCCATTAGCAATGACAAATTATTCTGTTTTAGATCATATATCTATTGAAGGTAATGTAAGTGATGAAAGAAATATAGAATGGATCCAGATACAATTATTGAATTCAAATTTAAATTCTGTAGCTGAAGAGATTGTTATTAATACAAATGAGCTTAATTATGTTTTTTCAGAATCAATTCATATAAATGATATTCACTTAAGTACTGGTAAATACTACATAAAGGTTTCAGTAAGTGACGGAGATAATGAGGTTTCTCAGTTTGTGGAAGTTAATATTTCTGAAATTCCACTTGAATTAAAAGATACTTATGTGCTAACTACTAGTAATCAGGATTTTGATCTTTATAGAATCAATGGAAATACGACTGTTTTTCATCAAAGTTTCAATGGGAATTTTCAATCAGGTATTTCTAATTCTTATCATCAACATTTGTTTCTAGCAGGGGATCAAGGAGGGTTTGGATTTGATCCTACCTATCAATATAATTTATGGACTATAGCTGATCAACCAGGAAACTACAACTATTTTTTAAGAGGAATTTATAGTAATGACGATCAGCTTAATTATATCTCTCATGGAAATGGAACTATTAAAGGTTATAATAAATATGGCAATGTTGTTTATAGTGTATTAATGGGTTCAAATGAAGTTCCTGAAGATCTATTGGTCCATAATAATTTGATCTATGCGGAAGTGTTCTCTTCATTGATGAATAGGGACCTTGTTGTTTTCTTTAAAGGTTCAGGAATGGAGAATAAAAGAATGTCAATTGATCAGGATATAATATCCTTAATTCCAAGGAATGAAGATGAAATATACTTATTTGCCAATGAAAATAATCAGGGATATTTTGATCTATACTATACAAATTCTAATTTGAAATCAGCATTACATTCAATTCCAACAGGTCTAATTTATGATGCTGTAGCAATTTCTTCTGATTTATTATTAATTGCCCATGAATCAGGACTATTAAGGTATACATATAGTAATAATAGTCTTGTTAATGTAGTTCCTGGAGAACAATTCTCAAAACTGAGATATGATGATTTGAATGGAGTTGTTTTAGCTTCTATCGGGAACCAGTTAAGATATTATAGTTCATTAGGAGATCCATTGGGAGTTGTTACCCATTCAGGTAATATCGATGATTTTTATTTATATTATAATAAATGAAAAATAGGGTTAAGTATTTTTATAAACACCCATGTCACAGAATTTTTTAATTCTTTTATCAATTCTTTCCTGATTTTCTAATTCATTTAGTGAGTTAATATTTTTTTTGATTTCTGATTTCAGCTTTTTATACATTTTTTCAGGAAAAGTATGAGCGCCTCCTAAAGGTTCTTTTATAATGCCATCTATTAATTTGTTTTTTAACATGTCTTTCCCAGAGAGTTTTAAAGCTTCTGCTGCTTGTTCTTTATAATCCCAGCTTTTCCATAAAATGGAAGAACATGATTCGGGTGAAATCACTGAATACCACGTATTTTCTAGCATTAGAACACGGTCGCCAATCCCAATTCCTAATGCACCTCCAGAAGCACCTTCGCCAATGATTATACAAATAACGGGAACTTTAAGTAGCATCATTTCATAAAGATTCCTTGCAATAGCTTCACCTTGACCTCTTTCTTCTGCTTCAAGGCCTGGAAATGCACCAGGGGTATCAATTAAAGTTACAATAGGTTTGTTGAACTTTTCTGCTAATTTCATTAATCTAAGTGCCTTTCTATAGCCCTCAGGATTTGCCATTCCAAAGTTTCTGTAATTTCTTTGTTTGGTATTCCTTCCTTTTTGCTGACCAATGAACATTAGGGTTTTTCCATCAACAGACCCAAAACCTCCTATCATTGCTTTGTCGTCTTTTACATTTCTGTCTCCGTGTAACTCTAGAAAATCTCCATTTGTTAACGCTTTTATGTAATCAAGTGTATATGGTCTATCTGGATGTCTACTTAGCTGAACTCGTTGCCATGGAGTTAAATTGTTGTAGATTGACTTAGTAGTCTCTTCCAGTTTGCCTTCAAGTTCCTTTATGGTTGAAGAAATGTTAACACTACCCTTGTCTCCAATTTCTTTGGTTTTTTGGATTTGTTCATTTAGAACTTCAATAGGTTTTTCAAAATCAAGGTATGTATTCATACGTGATAAAATTTGAATGACCAAAATTACGAATTAAAACTAGTATAGATTAATGATTTTTAAATATCTTATGATAAAAATCTCTTTTTTTAGTTCACTTTTGTTTTGCTAATTTTGAATTATGGGGCGAAAAAATATTCAAAAAATCAGGTACAAGGATCCATTAATAAAAGAAAAGTATATTCTTAAATTACTAGTGTATTTTCAAGAAAATGGAGTTAGAAATTTTTCAATGTCTCAATTGGCCAATGATTTTAATGTAAGCAAAACTACTTTATATAACCATTTTGAGTCAAAAGAAGAAATGGTAGAAAAAGCGCTCGATTATAAGCTTAGTGTAATTGGTGAATATGAAAGTGTACTTGAAAACATAACTCTTCCTTATAAAGAAAGGTATAGAAAAGCAATGCTTTTCTTTTGTGTGCAATCTTACGATGTAAGTAGCAGGTTGTTAAATGAGATCAGATTTTATTATCCGGAGCTTTGGAAAAAGGTAGTTGTTTTTCAAAAAAATGTATTATTAAATCTACAGAGCTTTTTCAAGATTGGAATAGATATAGGGGAATTTAAAAAAGAAGTAAATCCATTATTGTTAAGTTTAGAGGACCAGCAATTTTTTGAGTTACTATCTAATCACGAAATTTTAGAAAGAAATGACATAGATGTATTGACAGCATTTAATCATCATTTTCAAACAAAGTTTTACGGAATTACTATTTAATCGATCACTTTTTGGGGTAAATAAATTTCATCTAATTCTCAATTAAGCAATAATTGAATAAGGATTTAAGTTATTAATATAAAACCTTAAAGATGAAAAATTTAATTGTCCTATTAATTCTATTTGTAAGCTATAACTCTTATTCTCAAGATGTTTTGCATTTGAAATCTGGTTTTGATGTACAGGTTAAGGTACATGAAATTGGAAATAAAGAAATAAAATATAAGAAGTATAATAATATTGAAGGACCTCTTTATATAGCGGATATAAAGGAGATTAAAAGTATTACATTTAAAAATGGTGAAGTAGAATCTTTTGAAGGTGAAAAAATAAAAAAATCATTTGAAATCTTACCTAATGCTATGTCTGTAAATTATGGCGAATTGGTAATGGGTAGAGTAGGGTTGGCATATACTAGAATTTTTAAGTCTAAGAATATAGGAATTAAAGTGCCAATCTCCTTGAGTTTTTTAAATAACAACTATTATTATAGAAATACTATTAAAAATTATATAGGACTTGACCTAAATTTTTATCCATTAGGTCAGAAAAAGCTAACTTATTATACTGGTTTAGGAGTAAGAGCAGGCACGATGTTAAATCAGTATTATTATCCATATTATGATATGATAAATTATCCAAATCAGGTATGGTATCCCCATTATAGTCAGGAGAGTTTGTTTATTGGTGGTTATGTTAATAATGGGTTAACTTTGAATTTGACATCTCATTTCTCCATTTCTGGTATGATTGGTATTGGAATGAGAGATCTTGAAGGGTATTCTTGGGGTGAACCTTCTGCTATTGGAGAGCTAAATATGTCAATTAGATTTTAGACTAAACTGTAAGTTGTTTAAGTTTTCATAGACACCATTTTTGGATATCAATTCTTCATGTTTTCCAGATTCAATAATTTTTCCATCTTGCATTACAAGTATTTTGTCAGCATTTCTAATTGTTGACAATCGATGTGCTATTATTATTGATGTTCTGTCTTTCATTAATTTATCTAATGCAACTTGAACTGTTTTTTCACTTTCTGAGTCTAAAGAGCTAGTGGCTTCATCTAAAATAAGAATTTTAGGATCCTTTAATATAGCTCTGGCAATTGCTATTCTTTGTTTTTGTCCTCCAGATAATTGGATGCCTCTGTCACCTACAATCGTGTCAAAACCATCTGGAAATTTTTGAATAAATTCCATGGTATTTGCTTTTTCTGCGGCTGTTTTTACTTCTTTAAAAGTTGCATTAGGATTTCCATAAGAAATATTTTCAAAAATAGAACCTCCAAATAGAAACACTTCTTGATGAACAACAGCCATTTGATTTCTTATTGTAGAAAGGTCAAAAGAATTGTATTCCTGATCATCTAAATATATTGTCCCGTCATTGGGTTCGTAAAATCTAAGCAATAAACTAGCTATGGTAGATTTTCCAGATCCACTTGCTCCAACAATTGCTGTTTGTTTTCCAGGTTCTATATCAAAACAAATATTATTTAAGACTTCAACTTCAGGTCTAGTTTCATAAGTGAAACTTACATTTTTAAAGCTGACTTTGCCATTGAATTTAGCGTAATCATTGTTGGATTTTGTTAAAATATTTTCAGTAGATAGCCCTAATATTTCAACAATTCTTTCAGTTGCTCCTAATGCTTTTTGAATATTACCTAATAAACTTGAAATCCCTCCAAATGAGGCACCTATCATAATTGTATATAAAATGAATTGAAAAAATTCTTGTTCTTCCATTTCACCCATATTAACCATGTTCATTCCATTCCATATCACAAATACTATAGAACCGAACATTGCCAATATAATGAATGAAGCAAAAAAGCCTCTCCATATTGACCCTTTAATTCCTAGATTTTGGATTTTAAGGATAGAGCTAGCATATTTTTTAATTTCAAAGAATTCATTTACAAATGTTTTAACATTTTTTATTCCTGATAAAGCTTCTAATAAAGTATTATTTGAATCAGCAGCAGCATCTTGTGCTCTTTTAGATACTTTTTTAATAAACTTCCCAAAAATAACAGCAGAAATAGCTATTAATGGAACTATAGCTAGCATTATTAAAGATAGTTTCCATGATATTAATCCAATAAATGTAATTCCAAATACAATAGTGAATATTTGCCTTAGAAACTCTGCAAGTGTTGTGTTAAATGTTTCATTTAATAAAACAATATCAGAAGAAATTCTGCTTTGTAAAATCCCAACTTTGTTTTTATCATAGTAGGAAATAGGAAATGATATTAGTTTTTGGAAAGTAGTATTTCTTATATCATGCAAGGTTTTTTCAGTAACAACCCCAAATAAATAGATTCTGAAAAAACTAAAAAGTGCTTGAGCTGCAAATAAGATCATTAACATAAGGAAAAGTGCATTGATGTTGTTTGGGTCTGTTAAATGAAATTCGTTTTGTTGTTGTTCAATATCTGCACCTAGTAAATTCCCTAATAGATAAGGAAAGATCATAGCTGTTAAGCTAGAGACTAATAAACAAATAAGCCCTATTCCATATATGTATTTATAGGGTTTTAAAAAATTAAAAATAGGGGTGGACCTTTTCCAATTTTTTAAATTAACCTTTTTGTCTTTTTTTCCCATTATCATTAATCAATTCAGATAATGTTCAAAATTAGTGTTAATGATGTTATTGATGTAATTTTCTAAGATATATTTATAAATATTTATAGATTTAAATGGATATATTTTGTGATTGTTAAAAAAGCATTATTTTTGCCAACCGATTTGAATTAAAGAAGTAAATTTAGAGAGATGACCAAAAGAACATTTCAGCCGTCTAACAGGAAAAGAAAGAACAAACATGGATTTCGTTCCAGAATGGCAACGAAGAATGGTAGAAAAGTGTTGAATGCCAGAAGAAGAAAAGGTAGGAAAAAAATATCTGTTTCTGATGAAGCACGCCCAAAAAGATAATTTAAGATTATTATAGATACAAAAAAAGCCTTTCAACGAAAGGCTTTTTTTTATAGCAAAACTATGATTATTGAACCCAATTTTGTTTCGATATCATTAAAGCTTCTTGTACTGTAATACGTTCATTATTATTATATGCAGTAACAAAAGGGCCAGGGAAGTTGTATTTTTTTAATTTTTCTCTTTTGTTTCTTGCTTCCTTGTATTGTTTAAATTCTCCTGTAGTATACTTGACCCACCCTTCATGATTCTCTAAGTCAAATTCATCTGAATAGTTGAAGTAATAGTTGAAATATTTTTTTCCTGCAGTTTTATGAGCAGCTAATATTTGCACTTTATAATTAATGGATGTGTTAATATTCATTGAATTATTTTCAAGTTTAATTTCAGAAGTAGTTTCTTCGTTAGTAGTTTCTTCGTTAGTAGTTTCTTCGTTAGTAGTTTCTTCGTTAGTAGTTTCTTCGTTAGTAGTTTCTTCGTTAGTAGTTTCTTCGTTAGTAGTTTCTTCGTTAGTAGTTTCTTCGTTAGTAGTTTCTTCGTTAGTAGTTTCTTCGTTAGTAGTTTCTTCGTTAGTAGTTTCTTCGTTAGTGGTTTCTTCGTTAGTGGTTTCTTCGTTAGTAGTTTCTTCGTTAGTGGTTTCTTCGTTACTTAAATCAATGGGGCTGTATATAGTGGCAGGAATGATGATTTTATTTGTTTGATCTCCAGATATAAGAAATTCAGCAGAAAAAGTTCCTTCTAATGTGAATTCACGAGCTAGTGTGTCGTTAGGTATTAGCTTATAAGAAACAGTAAAAGACTCTAAAGATGAAGGTAATTCAGACCATAAAAATTTTGCAGAACCATCGATGTTTTTAAAAACAGCACCAGCAGTTTCAATTGATTCTGCTTTGAACCCTTCAGGTAAGTTATCTTTGATTCTAGCAAAACCTCTTTCGTTTGATTTAATAGTATGTATGCTAACAATGTAATGATTGTTATAAGGGGTAATGGTTCTTCTGCATTCAATAGAACTATTTTCTTCTTCTATATTATTATTCCCATCGTTGTTAGCTACTGAATTATTCGTCACTTCTATAAAAAGTGTAGGTATTTCTACCTGTTGTTTTTCATTTTCATCTAAATAAGAAAAAGCACCTGTTATCTTCTTTTTGCCTAAAGAGGATTCACTTGCATTTATTTTGTATTTAAGTGTAATAACTTCATCAGAAGGAATTAAATACCATATAAAAAGAGCTTCATTATTTGAGAAGGTGAATGAGGATCCAGCACTGTTAACTTCAGAAGGAGTTAATCCATCAGCATTTTCAAAATTTAATTTTAATCTAGCAGGTCCTGAAAAATCTCCTTTATTGATTTCTATGGTAATTTCAGTGAATTCTCCAGGTTGAATTTCAGAAGGACCTTTATGTGTAATCTCAAGATCTTCGATATTGAATAATGAGACAAAAAGTAGTCCTAATAAATTCAATGTCAGAAATATTGATTTTAGCATCTGGTAGTTTTGACCATGTTTCTAACAAAACTAATTGAGCTAATAGAGGTTTTTAATCATATAGACAGTTAATTATCCATATAAAAATGTTAATAATGAGAAGGGATTAATTAAAATATTTTTTCTTGAATTAATATGTTATTGATCAAAATAATAATCAATTATATCATATAATCTGCTTACAGTAAAATCATTTGTTCCTTCAAAAAATGAATTGATGGCTATGTTGATCTCTTCTTTAGAAATTAAACCATTTTTATCTACATCTACTGGTTTTAATAATTCAGTCAACTCCATTTTGATTGATTGCTCATTATTATCCAATGTATTTGAGTCGTCTAGTATTTCAAATACCTTACCAGTAGAAGTGCTGTCTGAAAATACTTTCCTTCTTTCAATTTCAATAGAATCTCTTTCGAAAATTCTTTTTTCTATGATGCTGTCAGTTAATTCCCTGCCAAATTCATCTACCTTGACTGAAGATTTTGTGTTTTTTTCTTGATCTAAATAATTTGGTACTCCGTCCAAATCATCATCTAGTGGACAACCAGTTTTGTCAACATCAACTCCTTCAGGAGTCTGATGACATATATCGTTGACATCTTCCACTCCATCATTGTCTTCGTCAAACTTTGAGAATTCTTTTAATTTAATTCCTTTGAACCTTTCTTTTTCTTCTAAATCAGGTTTGCGAAAAATATAATTAATAGAGATTCCTAAATATACATATTGATCATTATTGTCATTTTCAGCAGCATTATCAATCCAATCCGTAAAAGTTAAATTATAAGTGCCCATTATTCGTGCTTGCAGGTTATTACTTAATTTCCATTTAAATCCAAGTGTGAGAGGAATAGCAAATGTAGATCTGTCGTATGCTTCTATTGAATCTTCAAGAAGGGTTTCATAAGTATAGTCTCTATTAATTTGTTTGGCATTTGAAGAAGTATCGCCTTCTTGAATATTCCATATTTGCCCATTCTCCCAATAATGATATTGATTGTTATTGACATCCAATAAATCTCCATAAGAATCAAATTTTAAATAATTTAAACCGAAAGATAGATAAGGAGCAAAAGGACTATTTCTTTTAAAGATCATATCGTTGTCAAAATGAAGTAAAACATTAGCACCGATTTGCATAATCTGTGATTCGAAATTTCTATTTAAACCTATGGTGGTAGTTCTTTCATTATCAGCTAAAATACCTTTAGCTCCCATAAGTTGTATTCCTAATAGATTACCAATTCTTTTTTCAAGACTAAATGAAAATGAAGATCTAATATTAGTTAATGGAGAAATATTATCCCCTTTTACAAAGTCACCAAAATAACTATTGAAACCAGTTCCTAATCCAATAGTTAGGATTTCTGGTTGATTTGCTTCAATAGATTCAGTATTTACATCGTTATTTTGACCAATAATATTAAAAGTGAATAGGCCAATAAGAAAAACAAGAATAATTTTTTTCATTAGAATATATTTGCATTCTTTTTTAGAATGATAAATATATATCAAAGGTATTGAATTACCAATAAATAATCCTTTTTAATCGATTAATAGAAATTAGATTAAAAATTAGGTTTTAATTTATAATTATTATAGAAATTATTAATCTCATCAACAGCTTCTTGAGGAGTGTCTACAATTTTTAATAAATCCATATCTTCTGGACTTATTGTTTTTTCTTTGTCCATTAGCACTTCTTTCATCCAATCGATCAATCCTTTCCAAAATGTTGAGCCTACTAAAATAACAGGGAATTTCCCTATTTTATGTGTTTGGATAAGAGTTAATGCTTCAAATGTTTCGTCAAGTGTTCCAAATCCACCAGGTAATACAATAAAACCTTGAGCATATTTGACGAACATCACTTTTCTAACGAAAAAGTAATCAAAGTTGATTAATTTATCATGATCTATATAAATATTGGCTTTTTGCTCAAAAGGTAAGTCAATATTTAGCCCTACAGATTTGCCGTTTCCTTTTTTAGCCCCCTTGTTGGCGGCTTCCATAATGCCTGGTCCACCTCCAGTAATAACACCATATTTGTTTTGTGTAAGTAAATAGGAAATGTCTTCTGCAAGTTTATAATATGGATGATCAGGAAGTGTTCTTGCAGATCCGAAAATTGAGACACAAGGGCCTATTTTTGCCATTCTTTCATAGCCTTCTACAAATTCTGACATGATCTTAAAAACTGCCCAGCTATCATTGGTTTTAATCTCATTCCAGTCTTTTTCTTTAATCACTTGTTCTATTCTTTCTTTATCTGTCATGTCATTAATTTAATGTATTTATTTTATTTAACTAATTCTTTTTTTAGAAATTGTCCAGTATAGCTATGTTTAAGCTTAATAATTTCTTCAGGTGTGCCAGTTCCTATAATTTCACCACCTTCTCTTCCGCCTTCTGGTCCTATGTCAATAATATGATCTGCAATTTTAATAATATCCATATTATGTTCAATTACTATTACTGTGTTTCCATTATCAACTAGTTGATTAAGGACATTAATGAGCATTTGAATATCTTGAAAATGAAGTCCAGTAGTTGGTTCATCTAGAATGTAAAGTGTTTTACCTGTATCTTTTTTTGATAATTCTGAAGCTAGTTTAATTCTCTGGGCTTCTCCACCAGAAAGAGTTGTAGATGACTGACCTAATGTAACATATCCTAAGCCTACACTATTTAAAGTAGTCAACTTATGATGAATAGAAGGAATTTCTTTAAAAAAAGTAACTCCATCAACTATTGACATATTTAAAATGTCATTAATTGATTTTCCTTTGAATCTGACTTCTAAAGTTTCTCTGTTATATCTCCTTCCTTGGCAATGATCACATTTAACATATATGTCAGGTAAAAAGTTCATTTCTATTAATTTCATCCCTGCACCTTTACAACTTTCACATCTTCCACCTTTTATATTAAAGGAAAATCTCCCTGGTTTATATCCTCTGATTTTAGCTTCAGGAAGTTGTGTGAATAATTCTCTAATATCACTAAATACACCTGTGTAGGTGGCAGGATTAGACCTAGGAGTTCTTCCAATAGGTGATTGATTAATGCCAATGACCTTGTCTATAAATTCTAAACCCTTAATTGAATCATAAGGAAGAGGTTTTTTAACGCTTTTATAGAAATGCTGGCTTAGAATAGGATAAAGCGTATCATTGACTAGAGTAGATTTTCCACTACCTGAAACTCCAGTAACACAAATGAAAACTCCTAATGGAAATGAGGTGTTTATGTTTTTAAGATTATTTCCATTAGCTCCATTAATAGTTATTATTTCGTTATTGATTTTTCTTCTATTACTAGAATATTTAATGGATTTTTTGCCATTTATGTATTGCGCAGTAATAGACTGAAGATCTATTAGGTCTTTGGCGCTACCTTGAGAAACAATTTCACCTCCATTAATTCCTGCGCCAGGTCCAATATCTATAATATGATCAGCTTCTAGCATAATGTTTTTATCATGCTCTACTACAATAATAGAATTATTGCTATTTCTTAGTTTTTTTAATGAATTAATCAATCGATAATTGTCTCTTTGATGGAGGCCTATAGACGGTTCGTCTAAAATATACAGAACGCCAGTGAGTTCAGAACCAATTTGAGTGGCAAGTCTAATCCTTTGAGCTTCTCCACCTGAAAGTGTGGAAGCAGGTAAATTAAGAGATATATAATTTAAACCTACATTTTTCAGAAAATCTAATCTTTTTTTAATTTCATTTATTATATCAGTTGCAATTTTTAGTTGTTGAGGATTCAATTTTTTTTCAATTGATGAGACCCAATTAAATAATTCACCAATATCCATATTGGATAATTCACCAATATTTTTATTAGCAACTTTAAATAAGAGTGAATTTTTTTTCAACCTTGTTCCATTACATTTTGAACAGATTATTTTATTTGTAAAATTATCTACCCATCTTTTAACTTTAGTTGATCCTTCTTTCTGTTGACGAGTAATGATGTTAATTATTCCTTCGAAATTAGAAACCACTTCATGTACTCCTGAATTTCCAATGATTTTAATTAATTTATTAGATCCATAAAGTATTTCATTTAAAGTATCTTTATCAATAGAATTTATTGATTGATTTAATTCATACCCAGCATTTTTAAGAATAACTTCAACTTGTTTAAAGGTCCAGTTGTTTTCAAAAGTCCCTAATGGAGCAATACCACCTTTTGCAATACTTTTTGTTTCATCAGGAATGATCTTTTTTAAATCTATATCTGATATTTTTCCTAGACCATTACAAGATATACAGGCTCCATGAGGAGAATTAAATGAAAAAATATTTGGTTCAGGTTCAGGTAAAGAAAATCCACTTAATGGGCACATTAACCATTTGCTGTAATGCTTATAAACACCTTCTTCATTCATAATAATGACTTCGCCTTTCCCTTTTTTAAGGCCATTTGATATAGCATTTGATAGTCTGTTACTAGATTTATTAGGTAGTTTAATTCTATCTATAATTAATGAAATGTCGTGTGTTTTATATCTATCTACTCTTAATCCATGTATTAGGTCTGTTATTTCACCATCGATTAATACTTTTGTATAACCTTGCTTAATCAGTTTTTCGAAAAGATCTCTATAGTGTCCTTTTCTTGCTTTAATAATAGGTGCTAATACAGTTATTTTTTCATTAATGAATTGACCTTCTATTAATTGAAGTATTTCTTTTTCAGAATATTTGATCATTTTCTCACCTGAATCAGGAGAATATGCTAATGAAGCTCTAGCAAATAGTAGCCTTAGAAAGTCATAAATTTCAGTGATAGTTCCAACAGTTGACCTAGGATTTTTTGAAACTGTCTTTTGTTCAATTGAAATAACTGGACTTAAACCTGTAATTTTATCAACTTTTGTTCTAGTTAAATTTCCAATGTATTGTCTTGCATATGCACTAAAAGTTTCAAGATACCTTCTTTGCCCTTCAGCAAAAATTGTATCAAAAGCTAGAGATGATTTGCCGCTACCGCTTAATCCTGTTATAACTACAAGCTGATTTCTTGGGATGCTAACATCCATGTTCTTCAGATTGTGGGATCTTGCACCATATACATTTATATTACTATCGTTAAAACTAGTTGACATTATGCCAATATTATTTCCTGAGATCTTTGTTTTTCTGAGTGACCAAATAAAATGAAATAAAGACTGCTAAAAAGTAAATTGAAAAACCTATAGTCATCCAATGATTCCAGTGATCTACAAATCTAAACAATGCAATACATATCAGTGCTGACATTGCTGAAACACCAAGATAAACAAAGCCTACTTGACTATCAGTAAATCCTAAATAGGATAGATGATGAGTTGTGTGATCCTTTCCGCCAACAAAAGGTGATTGTTTCCTTGATATCCTATTGATCACAACACTTGTAGTGTCAATGATGGGTAAAATAAAGGCGAGTAATACTGTAATAATTTGTTTTGAAGGAATTATCTCACCATCAAAAGATGAAGAATTCCAGATGTATTTTATGCCAAAAACTGCAATAAATATTCCAATAAATTGACTACCAGAGTCACCCATAAACATCTTGGAAGGGTGCCAGTTATAAAACAAAAATGCTAGAATTGATGCAAATACTCCTAGTAAGGCAATAAAATCAAAATTTTCAAAATCTGAATTGATGCTTAGATAAAAAAGAATGATCAAAATAATAAAGATGGATGTTATTGAAGTAATTCCATCCATGTTATCCAACATATTAATAGAGTTCATAATGCCTACTACCCATAAAATAGTAAGGCAATAATTTAAGATGTTATTATCGAAAAGTTGAATGATGGTTGAATGGCTAGTTTGATTATTGATGCTAGAGAATATTAAGATAATACCACAAAGTACCTGTACAAAGAATTTTAAAAAGGGTTTGGTGTTGTAAGCATCGTCTGCAAGCCCCATTAGAAAAGCCAAAGAAGTAGCAGATAAAATTCCAATTGCTTGAGAGTCATTAAATAAGGTTTGTTCTTCAAAAAAGACACCATAACATGCAGTAGATATGAGAAAAGAAATATAAAATGAAATTCCTCCTAAAGCAGGTCTAGAGATACTGCTCCACCTTATTATAGGCTTTTCATTTTCTCTAATTCCTAGAGTTGTAGAAAATTTCAAAAGAATTGTGTTGATCAATAAACAAAATAAGACAATGCTTATAAAAAAAACTGAATAAACAATAAAAAGGTATTGATTATGGTCCATTAATTAAAATTTAGATGCAAAAGAACTAAATTTTTCACCATCTAGATCTTTTTTCGATATAATTGGTTCTTTTATTCCCCAATCAATATCAAGGTCAATGTCATTCCAAATGATACAATCCTCAGCGTCTTTATGATAAAAATCAGTACATTTATAGGAGAAAATTGTATTATCTTCAAGCGTTAAAAACCCATGAGCAAAACCTCTAGGGATATATAACATTTTAAAGTCATTGTTACTAAGTATCATTTTAAAATGTTGTCCATATGTAGTTGATTTTTTCCTTATATCAACAGCAACATCAAGTACGCTTCCATTTAATACTCTTACAAGCTTGCCTTGTGCATGAGGAGGGTTCTGGAAATGTAACCCTCTAAGAACATCTTTTGATGATTTAGATTGATTATCTTGTGAGAAATTTATATTCAACCCAGTATTTTTTTTAAACTCTTTTTGGTTAAAAGATTCAAAAAAATAGCCTCTAGAATCTTCAAAAACTTTTGGTTGAATAACAAATAGTCCTTTTAAATCAGTTTCAAAAAATTGCATTTATTTTTTTTTCTTAAATACGAATTCAAAAAATCGTTTAAAGATACTTTTTTTATTCAAATCTGTTGAGTCAGTGTAATAAGATGAGTATGATTTAGAGCCATAGCCGTAGCCGTAGCCGTAGCCATAACCATAATGATATCCATAGCTGTATCTTCTGCCATACCCAGCTCTGCTGGCGTCTACACCATTTAAAACGACTGATAATTTGGTTAAATTATTCTCATTCATCAATCGGTCAACATTCTGAATAAAGTTTTTTCTTGAAAAATTAGCCTTAAATACATAAATTGGATAATCAGCCATTTGCAGAACAGGAATACCATCTGTAACTAAACCTACAGGAGGATTATCAATTACTATCATATCATATTTAGATTTAAGGTCATTTATTATTTTTGTAAATAAATCACTTACAATTAATTCAGAAGGATTAGGAGGGAGGGGGCCAGCCGTAATAAAATCTAATCCAATCAATTCACTTTTGTTGATACAGCTATGTAAATTATCTTTTCCAATTAACAAGGTGCTCATTCCTTTTACATTTTTCACTCCAAATCCTAAATGGATTTTTGGTTTTCTCATATCAAGGTCAATAACTATTACTTTTTTTCCAGTATAAGCAATGATTCCAGCAAGGTTAATGGCAAGAAATGTTTTACCTTCTCCAGAAATGGTACTTGAGATACTTATAACATTAGATTTTTTTTCATCAGCTATAAATTGAAGGTTTGTCCTTATAGCTCGAAATGATTCAGTTAATAATGATTTTGGGCTTTTATCAATGATTAAATGGGAAATAGGAATCTTAGTTTGTATTAAAGGGATCATTCCTAAGATTCCAATACTGCCATTAGAATATTTTGCAATTTCATAAAGTGAAGTTACTTTGTCATGTGTTAAGTATTTAAGAAAAGAATAAGCAGCAATAAAAAGTAATGATATGAAAAATGCGACAATGTAAGTAATTAAACTATTTGGTGAAATAGGATCTAAAGGGATTTCAGCTTTTTTTAGAATTTCATTGTATGAAGTAATGCCTGCTTGTGAAAGCTGATATTCAGTTTGCTTTTCTAATAGTAGGGTAAAATATTTGTTGTTAATTTCTAAAACACGTTCAAGGCGTGCGAGTTCAAGCTCTTTTTCTGGTAAAGTCAATAATTTAAGCTCTAATAAATTAATCTGTTTTTTTAGTTCATTACTGTTTTTTACTTTTTGAGAAATAATAAGTTCTATAGCCTTCCTAATTGAGATTATTTGGGATTCAATTTTTGAATCTAAAATTACTAATCCTTCATTATCTGATGTAACTTCATATAGTAATTCATCTCTTTTGAAAATATTTTCATATAATTTATTGATCATGTTTTGAAGAAGGTTGTCATTATAATAAACTTTTGAAAGCATTAGGTTTTCAGTTGACTTTAGATTAACATTCCCATTAAACATTTTTTTAATTTCATTTAACATATTAATGTCTAATGTGATTTTCATTAATTCTTCTTCTACATTTTGAATATTATAGAGAGCTGAATTTTTTGATATGTCTGATGAATTAACATCATTTTGTTTTTTGAATACCTGTATCTTTTGTTCACTATCTTTTAGTCTGAATTCAACACTATCTTTTTGAGAATTGATGTAATTAACAATATTTACAGAGCTGATTGCTTTTTTATTAAGGTCGTATTGTATGTATTCATTGGCAATAGTATTACACAAGTCTGCAGTGAAAAAAGGATTATTATGCCTAAATGAAATATCAATTGTATTGGCAGCAGGATCTGCAATTTCAATGATAAGATTTTCGTTAATTTCATTGATTAATGATTGACTTTTTGGAAACACAAAAAATAATTTATCATTTTTCAGGGAGTTTTTTAGCAATTTAATGTCTTTAATAGAAAAATATCCAGAAAATAAGGGAGTGCTAAAATATTCGTTAGGCTTGATATATTTAGAATAGAAGACAGTTTCCTCTTCATTGTGTAATTCTACATAAGATTTATTTATTTTTAGATATATATTTTTTTCTAAAATTGCTGATGAGTCTTTTATGATAAGATCTTTTATTATAAAAGGTGTGGTTTTATATATATTTCTTGTTAATATTTCACCTTCTGAATAATATAAAGTTTGTAAGTCTAGTTTTTTGATAGCTTGATTAATGATTATTTCAGATTTCATTAATTCTACAATAGAATTTATATTACTAGTTTGATCAAAAGAGTTAATATTTAAAATTTCTTCTCCTTGATCTTTAATATTTATTTGTATTGTAGATAAAGATTCATATGTTTTAGGAGTATATCTTAAGTATAGAAAAGCTAATGTGAAAATCAATATAAAAATCAATAAAATATAGATTGATGATTTTCTTAAAAGGTAGATGAATAGACCTACTTCAAATTCTTTACTGAAATTAGATAATCGTTCTCTATATCTTAATAGATTGTCATCTTTATTTTGTAAGTCATTTGCTAACATTTATAATATATTATAATTGATTGATGATTAAATAGGTAGTTAATAAACTAGTAAATGATGTAATTACGCTTAAAATAGGAGAAATATCTTGAAGGATTTCTCTAGCATAATTAGGGTTCGGTTCAACATAAATAATATCATTAGATTGTAAAATGGTATTAGCTTTATTTAATCCTTCAATCGTTGAAAGATCAATTAAGTATACTTCTTGAATGCCATTGAAATTACGGATTAGTTTTATACGATTTGCTCTGCTATTTCCAGCAATTCCTCCAACAAGTGCAATTGCTTCAATTAATGTGGTGTTGTTGTATTTTAATGGGACTACCTGAGCAGTACTACCAGTTCCTGGGAATACAATTACTCTTCTGCTATTTACCCTTAAGTTGATATAAGGATCAACATAAAATTTTGAATAGATTTTCTCAAGGAAGGTTTCAGCTTCTTGAATTGTTTTATTGACTAGATTAATTTCTCCAATGATTGGTAACTCTACTAAGCTATCTTTTCTCAATATATATTGTATTAAGCTATTTTGATTTGTAAAAACATTATTTCCACGATCTGAAACTGAGCTCATATCAATAACTTGAAAACCATCATTAGTGAATAACCTGAAACTAATAACATCATTAATAGATAGTTTGTATTCCGGATTATCAACATCTAATAATTGATTGAAATCATAATCTTTTTTTGTTTTAAGCATAATATGAGAATTAATGGTGCATGCACTCATTAACCCACATAATATAAACAGTACTAATAGCTGTTTCATGGTATTATTTTTATCAAATGTATATATAATTTATGTAATTTACAAAGAACTTTGCTATTCAAAGTAAACTAAAGTAGTTTATAGTAAAATTTAGTCATATCATCAACTAATCTATTCATATTGTATTTGTCAAAAATATGGTTGCCGGAAATTGAAAGTTCTTGCCTTAAATTAGGATCATTAATTAATAGTTCTAAATTATTGACAAATGATTTTAGATCTCCAGGGTTACTTAATAAAGCACTTTTATTCTCAATTACTATATTGTCAATTCCTCCAACTTTCGTAGAAACTATAGGTTTCAAACTGGATTGAGCTTCAATTAAACTTACAGGAGTTCCTTCGTTTTTAGAGCATAAACAGATAATGTCTAATCCAGCATTGGCAATATCTATATTTTTAATCCAGCTTGTAAATGTGATTAAAGATCGATCTCCTTTTTGAAAGGTAAAGGGTATATTTTTTGTTTTCACATAATTGATGATATTTTCCTTGTATTCACCATCTCCTATAATAAAAAAGCGAATATTGGCATGATTGTTTTTAACAATTTCTTGGATCACATCTATGAAAAAGTGATGATCTTTAATAGGCACTAATCTCCCTATTATCCCAATAGCAATTTCATCTTTTTTTATATTCCATTCACTTCTGAATGCTTTTCTTTTTTCTTCTTGATTAGTTTGAAATCTAGATAAATCAAACCCTAAAGGGATTACCACAGTTTGTTCTTCAGAACATATTTTATATTTTTTAACTAATTCCTCTTTTTGAAGCTCACTTATGGCAATTATTTTAGAGGATCTTTTAGCTAATTTTCTTTCAATAAATTTATAAAATTCAGTTTTTAATTTCCCAAAATAAGAATGAAAGACATGTCCATGAAATGTATGAATAATCACTTTTACTCCCATTTTATGGGCTGCTAATCGACCCAATGCACCAGCTTTTGATGCATGAGTATGAACTATGTCAGGTTTAAAGTCTTGAATGATTTTTTTTATTTTTTTATAGGCAATAAGATCATTTTTGAAATTGATCTCACGATTCATTTCAGGAATGATCAATGGTTCTAGTCCTAATTCTTCAAGTATAAATTCAGAGCTTTTTTCAGTAGGATCATGCATGCCGCCAACTAATAAGGTCTCGAATTCTGGAGCCATATATTTACTTAAATAAGCAGCGTTATAGGTGGGTCCTCCAAGATTAAATCTATTAATTATCCTTAGTACTTTTGGCATTTTTGTAAATATTGAACAAAAGTATCATTTTGAAGGTTTTAGATTAATGATTTTTAAATGGTTATTCACAAATTGAATTAGATAAGATTCTTTCTGAACCAATTATCTAATGTAATTAATGCCCATGTATTTAAAACAGTGTCACCTGAATTACCTTTGTTAAGTGAAAATTCAATCTTAGACAATTGGCTTTGATCAATAAACCCCTCTTTAACCATAGGATTATTATTAAATACCTTGTCTTTTAAATAGGAGCTTAATTCATTTTGAAACCATTTTTCTAGTGGTACTTCAAATCCATGTTTTTTTCTTTCAAAAACAATTTCAGGAAGATCTTTTCTGAAAGTGTCTTTTAATATTTTTTTTCTGGTAGAGCTGTCAATTTTATATGCTGTAGGTAATGAAAATACATATTCAACAAGCTGATGATCTAAAAAAGGAGTTCTTACTTCTAGACTATTAGCCATGCTCATCAAATCAACTTTTTTAAGCATATCATTAGCCAGCACTAAATTAAAATCAGCATATAGGTAATCATTGAAATTATTAAAGTTTAATTCCTTAATAGGATTTATAATTTTTTTGTTTTGGGTTAATGTTGAAACATCCTTTTTATTCATAAAGGAAGCCCATTCTTCATAACGAGCTAGAGGGTTTAATTTTAAACCAGTATTTAATTTTGAAAGTTTTCTTCCTAGATTTCCAATTTTTGAATTTCTTGAACTGGGCATATTGTTAAATATCATCCCCATGTTTTTAATTAAGAAATTTTGAAAATTTTGTTGGTCTGCAAATAAAAGGGCAGCATGTTTATTATATCCAGAAAATAATTCATCTGCGCCATCGCCAGAAAGTGAAACAGTAACATGCTCTTTTGTTCTTTTTGATAATAGAAAAACATTGATAGCTGATGAATCGGCAAACGGCTCATCCATATAATCCAATATATCTTCCAGGTGCTGATATAGTGTGTTATTTGTTAATTGAAATGTGTGGTGTTTAGAGCCAATATGTTTGGCTACTTCTTCTGCATAACTAGATTCATCAAAAAGAGGTTCATCGGGAAATCCAATTGAAAAGGTGTTTAGGTCTTTTTTAAATTTTGAAGCAATAAGAGATATAATACTAGAATCTACCCCACCACTTAAAAATGTTCCTAAGGGCACATCGGATACCATTCTTGATTCAACAGAGCTATATAAAAGTTCTTTTATCTTTATTTGTGCATCTTCATAGCTATCTGTTGAAGGAGCAGTGTTATTGTAATATTCATAGTATTTTTCTATTGTTATTTTATTGTTTTTAACTTTAATGCATTCCCCAGGTAATAATTTTTTGCAGGATTTAAGTATACTATATGGTGCAGGAATGTAATTATACCTGAAAAACATATTCAGTGAATCTGTATCTATCGTTTTATCTATTGGATAGGCGAGAAGTGCTTTTAATTCAGACCCAAATATTAGGTGTTCATTATTCGTTGAATAATACAATTGTTTAATGCCATACCTATCTCTTGCAAGAAAAGATGAATTATCTTGAGAATCATAAATGCAAAACCCAAAAAAGCCATTGAATTTTTCAATACACTTTTCACCATATTCAATATAAGAATACAGTACAACCTCAGTGTCAGATTGAGTAGAAAATTGATAGCCCTTTTCTAATAAATTATTTTTGATCTCTTTAAAGTTGTATATCTCCCCATTGAAGATGATTATATATCTCCCGCTTTTATCTTTCATGGGTTGATTTGCCTCAGGGGAAGTGTCAATTATGCTTAACCTTGCATGCCCTAATTCACAATTTTTGTCTCTATAAAAATCTATATGATCAGGTCCTCTTTTATTAAGGGTGCTTACAGCAGCTTTTAAATACCCATCGGAATGAGTAATTGGCTTATTTATTGATATATATCCAGTAATTCCACACATTAATTTGTGAATTTTGGCTAAAAATAACTAATCCTTTTATACTAGTTATTAATTAGATTTGAAAACTGAATGAAATTTTTAATTACCATATTCTATTTATTTTACTTGGCTAATGGTATTTATTTACAGGAAATAAATAAATCAATTAAGAAATTCGTCACAAATCCAGTCCTGAAAAATGCTTCTGTCTCATTCGAAATAGTAGCAATAAACAATGATTCAGTTGTTTCTTCTTATCAATCTAACCAATCATTGGTTCCTGCTTCTACGATGAAATTAATAACTACTGCAACAGCATTGGAAGTATTTGGGCATAAACATCAATTTAAAACATCTCTTGCATATGATGGTATTATTGATTCAACTGGTTTATTAATAGGTAATATTTATATTATTGGATCAGGAGATCCAACATTAGGCAGTAAATATTTTCCAGGTCAAGATTTTTTAAATGAATGTTTAAATGCAATAAATAAAATAGGGATAAAAAAGATTGATGGAGGAATTATTGCAGATGCTTCCTGTTATTCTGATGAATTTGTGCCATCTAATTGGACTTGGGGAGATATAGGAAATTACTATGGTGCAGGAGTAACAGGGTTAAGTATTTATGATAATACGGTTTCTTTGTTTTTTAAATCTGGAAAAAATATTGGAGATAATACTATAATAACATCTACCCATCCGAATATTCCCAATTTTGAGGTCAAAAATGAAGTTATTTCAAAAAATATTAATAGTGATCAGGCTTATATTTTTGGTGCTCCTTATTCTCCATTTAGAATTGCAAGAGGGGCAATTCCTTTAAATGTATCTGAGTTTAATGTAAAGGCATCTATTTTTGATCCAGCATTATTAATTGCACATGAATTAAATGAAGTTTTAAAAGAAAACAATGTGCAGTTAAAAAATCCTCCTAAATCGATTAGGATCTTAAAAGAAGAAAATAAATCAGTTGAATATGATGGAAATACTTTTCATCAGCACCTTTCTCCTCCTTTAAAAGCAATAATCAACAATATTAATTTAATAAGTAACAATCATTTTGCTGAGCATATCCACAGGGCTCTTGGTTTTAAGCTAAATAAAAATGAATTAGTAACTGCTTATTCTTCATCTCAGCAAATTAAAAATTACTGGATAAATAAGGGATTAAGTTGTAATGGTTTTTATATGAGTGATGGAAGTGGATTATCTAGAAATAATGCAGTCTCAGCTTCCTTTTTAGTGGATATTTTATGCTATATGAAAATAAGCAGCCCTAGATTTTCTGATTTTTTTGAATCATTGCCTGTTGCAGGAAAAACAGGAACACTGAAATATTTGGGAAAAGGCACGGTTTTAGAAGGAAAATTAATGGCTAAAAGTGGTTCAATTCAAAGGGTAAGAAGCTACGCAGGTTATTATAAACCTAATGAAAAAACACTATATGCTTTTGCTATTATTGTCAACAATTATAGTTGTTCAGGAGCTGAGTTAAAAAAATTATTAGAAAAATTACTTATTACAGAATTGGAGGATTTGTGATTAAGGAAATTTTGGATATTTCTTAAAATCAGGGTCTCTTTTTTCTAAGAAAGCATTTCTGCCTTCTTCTGCTTCATCTGTTCCGTAAGCAAGACGTGTAGCTTCACCTGCATATACCTGTTGGCCTATCAATCCATCATCAATTAGGTTGAATCCAAATTTTAGCATTTTAATGGCGGTAGGACTTTTAGTCATAATTATTTGAGCCCAATCGTAAGCTGTTTGTTCAAGTTGATCATGAGCCACAACTTTATTGATCATTCCCATTTCATATGCTTCTTGAGCTGAATAGTCCAAGCCTAAGAAGAAAATCTCTCGTGCTCTTTTCTGTCCCACTTGACGTGCGAGATAAGCAGATCCAAAACCTCCATCAAAGCTTGCTACATCTGCATCAGTTTGTTTGAAAATTGCATGTTCTTTACTTGCAATTGTCATGTCGCAAACAACGTGTAGGCTGTGTCCACCTCCTACAGCCCATCCAGGAACAACTGCAATGACTACTTTATTCATAAACCTTATTTGTCGTTGTACGTCAAGAATATTGAATTTATTAACACCATCAAGGCCTTGATAACCTCTTTTAGCACGAACACGTTGATCTCCTCCAGAGCAAAATGCCCATCCGCCATCTTTAGGAGATGGACCTTCTCCTGTTATTAAAACAACGCCAATTTCCTGACTTTCATGACAAATGACAAGTGCTTCTAATAACTCATCCACAGTTTTTGGTCTAAAGGCGTTTCGAACTTCAGGACGATTAAAAGCGATACGAGCCACTCCATTAGCCATTTTGAAGGTTATGTCTTCAAATTCTTTGATGGTTTTCCAGTTTATCATTAGTTTTAATTTCTTTTATAACAAAAATAAATTAGTTTTTAATTGATTTGAAATAGTCATTTAAAATCTCATTGTTTGAACAATTTTCAGTATTTAATTCTAGGATACAAGTAGATTTGGAAGTAATAAGTTTTTGTATTGCAGTTTGAGCAGTTTCAATTGAATTAGCAGTTAGAAATTCTACATTATAAGCTTTAGAAAGGTATTCTAAATTCGCAGTATTTTCACTTTCAAAATTTTCTTTTCCATAAGGAGTTGAAAAAGGACCAGGGATAATCTTAAAAATTCCTCCTCCATTATTGTTTACTACTATTACCTTAAGATTATTAGGGAGTTCTTTGTTCCAAAAAGCATTAATATCATAAACAAAACTAAGGTCACCTGTGATTAATACAGTTAATTTACCATTAACCAAAGCGGCTCCTAATGCTGTTGATGTAGTACCATCAATACCACTTACACCTCTATTTCCATTGAATTGAATATTTTTAGTGTAATTAAAAAGCTGTACATATCTTACAGATGTACTATTCCCCATATGAAGATTGGTCTTTTCAGGTAAGCTTTCATGTATTAATTGATGTGCTTTAAGATCTGACCAGCCAATCGAATGAAGATATTCATTGTGATTAATTTGTGATTGATTGTATTCATTACGCCACGATAGTTGAAAAGAAGTATTATTTGGCTTTTGATGAGGTTTAAGTGATGCTAGAAAATTAGATGGATCTATAGGTATTATTTTAGTTAAAGAAGTGAAAACATCCATAGCAACTTCTTTTTCTTCTACATGCCAGTGTTCAATAGGGTTATATTTTCTGAAAAGTGTTTTGATTTTTTTTGATATAATGGGACCTCCTATTGTAACTATGATCTCAGGAATAAAATCTGGGTTGCCAATGATTCTTTCTAGAGTTCTATCAATACAAGGAATGAATTTTTCACTTTTTAGATTGCATGTTGTTTCAGTTAAAACGACAGTCGAAGGATCATTACTAAAAAAGTTTAAAAGTTTATTTAGAGATTCATTTGCAGACATAAGACCACATAGAATTAATTTCTTTTGTGATTGATTCCATTTATCAGCTATTTCTATTAGATCTTTTTCCTTAATTGTTTTAGAAGTTTTAAGAAGGTTAGTTTTTCTTCGTTTTGTTGTTGATGCAATTGTATCATATAAAGGCTCTCTAAATGGTAGATTTATATGAACAGGTTTATTTGAAGATTTTGATAAATTGATGGCCTCATTGGTAATTCTACCTGCTTGCCAAGAAGTATCAGGATTTTCATCTACAGGGAAATTGTAGCTACCCTCAATGTAATTGTGATAAATAGCATGTTGATTAATTGACTGGCCTTCTCCTTGATCTATCCATTCGGGTGGTCTGTCTGCTGTTAAGATTAATAATGGTATTTTTTGATAATAAGCTTCACAAATTGCAGGTGCATAGTTAAGTGTGGCACTCCCAGAAGTTGAACATATGACTACAGGTTCTTTCAATTGTTGTGCCATCCCTAAAGCAATAAAGGCAGCTGATCTTTCATCAATAATAGTTCTTGTTTGAAAATAAGGGTCATTCCTAAATCCAATAACTAATGGAGCATTTCTAGATCCAGGAGAAAAAATAATATGTTTAATTTGATGTTGCTTAAAGAGGTCTGTAAGTATCTGAATTCTTTCAAAAGATGTTGTCATGGATTTAAGTTCATCAATTTTCAATCAAAGATAACATAGTTTGAGCTTTAATTTCTGTTTCTTCCCATTCTTCTTGGGGGTTACTTTTTGCAGTAATTCCTCCACCGACATATATATTGAATTCATTAAAATTAATTCTCATACATCTTAGATTCACATATAAAGAGATAGCGTCTTTATTGATCTCTCCCAGAAAACCAGTATATAGTTTTCTATTATGTATTTCATTATTAATAATCAGCTCTTTTGTTGTTTTTAGAGGAATTCCACATACTGCGGGAGTAGGGTGTAAATCTTTGATTAAGTTATAAATAGATGAATTTATATTGAAATGAAAGGTTGAGCTTAGGTGAGCTATATTGCCTGCTTTAATGGTTTCAAGATCATTAATACATTTTAAATTTTCTGTATGACCTTTTAAGATGTTTTCAATATAAAATTTAACATATTGTTGTTCTTCTATTTCTTTTTCTCTCCATTTAATATTATTATTCCATTTTGTGCTACCTGCAAGAGCTATGGTTTTAAAATTTCCACCAGTTCCTTTTATAAGTATTTCTGGACTTGCCCCCATCCACATTCCGTAATCAGGATGATTTAAAATATAATTAAAAGAATGATCATAGCTTTCACAGAGTTTTTTAAATATTGTAAAAATGTTAGGAATATTGTTTTTAATTTTAACTATTCTACTTAAAACTATTTTATCAATTGAATTGTTTTTACAGAGTTTAATGTATTTCTCAACTTGATCGATGTATTGTTCTTTTGAAAATGTGTTTATGTTGTTAGTCTCATTATTTGAGATAAATATGTCAATATTTAAAAGACCTTTATTTCCAGAAATCTCCTGAGTTTTTCCCGTAAAAGGAGTAATGATAAAGGAGTTTGATGATTTAAATTCTTGAGAATTAGTCCATTCACCTATTATATAATTAACATTATGATCTCCGGGATTTTTGTAGAATACAAAACTGTCTTTATTTGTCAGATGCATATATAGCTACATTATCGTTCTAGGATCATCATAGTAAGTCTACAAATAGAGATCATTTTCCCTTTATCATCTTTAATATCAATGTTCCAAATATGGGTTGACCTTCCTTTATGAATTATTTTTCCATATGCATGTGCAAACCCTTTATAAGCAGACCCAACATGATTAGCATTGATCTCAATGCCTACGGCATAATGAGTTTTTGAATCGATAATCAAGTGCGAACCTGAGCTACCTACTGTTTCTGCTAATGCCACGCTAGCTCCACCATGAAGCAATCCCATAGGTTGAAAAGTGGTTTCGTTAATAGGCATTTTTGCTTCAACAAAATCTTCCCCAACATTAGTAAATTCAATTTTCAAATGAGAGATAAGGGTGTCTTTTGATATTAGGTTTAGATGCTTTGCTTTAATTTCTTTTGGGATCATGGTATAAAGTTAATCAACTATGCCTTAGTTCATAAAAAAAGGTCTCAATTTGAGACCTTTTATAAATGAATTTTGAGAAATTAATCTAAGATTAAAAGACGTTTTGTAATATTTCCTTTATTACATGTAACATTTAGATAATAGATTCCTTTAGGTTGATTAGAAATATCATATTCATAATTGTTATTAAATACCTCTTTAAAAGAATCAGATTTAATAATTTGCCCTAATGAATTATAGATAGTTATTTCAAAATCTTGCATTTCAGGAACGGATATCACAACTTCAAATTGACCTTCATTGGGATTAGGTATGATATTGATAGCATTATCAATAGAGTAGTCATCAATATTTACAGCTCCAACATTAATAGTTAATTGAGAAGTGTTTGTACAACCATTTAAAGTTCCAGTTAATGTTACAGTATAGATGCCAGCAGTAGAATAAGTATGTGAAGGGTTATTCTGTGTAGAAGAATTTCCATCTCCAAAGTCCCAAACATATGATGTTGCTCCAGATCCAGCACTACTAAATGAAACAGTTCCGCCAACAGAAATAGTTGTTGGATTAGCACTTGCTGTTACAACAGGTGATTGTATTACGCTAATTGTTGAGCTAACTGGAGAACCAGCACAAGATCCATTTTGACCTATAACAGTATAAGAACTCTGATTTGTCGGGGAAACTGTAATAGATGAAGTTGTTGCACCTGTATTCCAATTATAAGATTGAGCACCAGATGCAGTTATGGTAATACTTTCTCCACTACATATAGATCCTGAAGTTGGATTCAAGGTAACAGTTGGAGGATTGTCCACAGAAATCGTAACACTGGCAGTAGCTGTACAGTTATTTACATCTGTAATTGTAACTGTATAAGTGGTAGTAGATGCAGGGGCAATAACATGTGATGATCCGGACCCTAATCCATTATCCCACATATAAGAACCACCTGCACCTGCACCACCAGCTGTAATGGAAACTGAATTTCCAGCACAAATACTTTGATTTGAAGTAATAGTTGGTGTTACTCCTCCTACATTATTTAGAGTAATTACATTTGTTTCAGAACATCCAGTAGCATCTTCTATAATTACATTATAGGTTCCAGCCGTAAGGTTTGTAAATGTTCCAGAAGCTTGAAAAGTTGTTCCGCCATCTATACTGTATTGATAAGGAGAAGTTCCTCCTGAAGCAGCAATAGTGATTGAACCATTTGCTTGATTACAAGTAGGGTTGTTGGATGAAGGATTAACAATTAAACTTGATGCGCAACCTCCACAAAGAATAGCTCTAATATACTGAGATACATCGACTCCCCAAGCGGAATTCATATCATACCATGCACCATTATCCCATTGTTCCCAACCAGAATTTGCTGTAGGATCATATACTGAATTAGTAATTATTCCTAAAGAATCTTGTCCGCCAGGGTATGCAGCAAAACCATTCATTGTAATTCCACAATATATAGTATTGCCATTCAATGTTATTGGACTTGGGAAATCAACAACATAAGCACCTTGACCACCATTGGTTGTTAGCGCAGCATCTAAAGCAGCTAAAGTAATTTGTGTACTTCCAATTATTGATCCTGGTTGCCCTCCAATGTCATCCCATACATTAAAATCTATTGTGGCTCCATTACCACCATCATTTACACCATAAAAATAGATTTCCATTCCTGAGATACTATTGAAAGGAGAATAATTTGAATATGCTTCACATTTCGATAAATCTCCATATCCATTCCATCCCGAAAGATATCCTCCATTAGTTGTGGTATATACTCTTAATGTATCTGTTGAAGCAATGTTTATTAATGTGTCACATCCTGATGAACTTCCAGGTGTATTAACAGTAATAGTAACTGTAGTACTACAAGTCCCATTTGCATTGGTAGCTGATAATTGAACTTCATAACTTCCAGCATTTGAATAGGTTACTGAACCAGGGTTTTGTGCTGAAGAGGTGCTTGGAGTTACACCACCAAGTGAAGTGTTGTCAAAGTTCCAAGACCAACTAGTTGGTAAACCAGTAGAAGCATCGGAAAAAATAACAGATCCACCAGCGGTAATAGTGTTAGAACTTGCATTAATAGCACAGGTTGGAGGATTACTTTGGTTACAGGGTTCATATGCACCATCTAAATTGCTAACCCCTGTACTTCCTGGATCTAACCATGGCTCTAGCTGTGATTGTGAGTTATTGCCATTAGCAGCCCAATTTTTTGAAAATTTACCATAGAGATCAGGTGAAGTAGGACTAGTACAATAAGAACTTCCTCCAGATAATTGTCCAACAACTCTTCCATTTTGGTCAAAAATTGGAGAACCAGAAGATCCACCTTCTGTTACTCCATGACCATTAGTTGTTGCAGACCAAGAAACAAGCCAGTGGGCAGAACTAGCTCCCCCATTATAAGTGGCGCTTGAAAGATTGGAAGAAAAAGTTGAAATTTTCTTAGCAGATCCTGCTGGATGGTGTATACTTACTCCTGAACTGGCTCCACTAGTTCCTCTATTCCATCCAGCATAAAAGGCATTGTAAGATGAAGGAATAGAAGATCCTAATTCTACAAGATAAAAATCAGAACCTGCGACTTGGTTAGTTGAAGGAGGATTATTTAAAGTGCCACTACCTGATGAAGCTCTAACAGTTCCGTTAATTTTAGTGTCAGATCCTTTTGAAGGATTACTAGAGTTTTGATTAGGTTGACAAGAAGATTTTTGATAATTCCAATACCATGTGTAACCATTAAGACTAGTTCCAGCCGCATTTTCTCCACAGTGCCATGCAGATAATATATAAGGTGAACAATCTTGAGATGTGTTATTCAGCAATGATGCTGAACATACACTCATCCATCCACCAGAAACCATTGTGTAATGTATAGCAGCATCTATTTGTTCAGACCACCCATTATTCTCTGGTGAACATGCTACATCAACCTGACAACTTTCTGCTTTTTCATACAGTAATAAAGCATTTTTTTCAGCATCTTTTATAATAGGGTTTACAAAATCTTCAACACCTCTAAATACATAAGCAACCTTTGAGATTTGAATAATAGGTTCTTCAAAGGTGCCAGCAGGTTCAAAATATTCTAGATAAGTAGTTTCACCTTGAATCATTTGAGTATGGGTGATTGGGTTATTAAAATTTCTATTGGAAGTAAATTTACCTATCACATGATTTTTATATTCATTATAAAGAAATAGCTCAGCACCATCAGGTAAGTAAAGACAGCTATAATGTAATGCAAGAGCCATTGCTTGATCTGCATGGATCTTTAATCTCCATATTCTGGACCCATCTGATAAAGATTCCCATGTTCCTGAATTATTAGCACTTACATTAACAGGCACCATGAATCCGACCTTATATGGACCTTTGTTATTGTCTACATTGTTTAAAATTGTGGAATTAGGTCTGGGAATATGTTTAGTTTGAATAACAGATTTTGGTAAATTATTTTGAAAACTGTATGGAGTTCCTCCCTCACTTTCCTGACCAGAACTATTAATAATTAAGCTTGCCATAAAAAATGACAAAAGCAATTTAATGCATTTATTCATAATAAATAGATTGTTAAGATTAGTTAACTATAAAATTTGGTGTTAAAATTTGACGCTTTTCTTTTTTTTCTCGTCTTTTTCTTCAATAATTACTTTTTCTTTAGGCACAATCACTGCTTCTTTTTTTTCAAGTTTTATCGCTTCAACTTTAACAGTTTTATTTGTAACAGTTGATTTTTTAACTTTCATAGGTTTTTCTGATTGCACTTCATTTTGGGGAGCTTTTTCAGATTCTGAGGTAGGGTTTGTAGTATTAGTTTGAGAAAAGGCTGTATTAATTGCAGCTAAAAATAATACTAATAGTAAATTTCTTTTTTTCATAGAATTTCAAGTTTAGTTTAGGTAGAGTAATATTAATAACGTTTAAAATTTGTTAGAGTTGTTTCTATACAAAAAAAAGATTTATTTTATAATTAGATGTAATTGTTACATTTTATTTTATTTTAAGATTCTTTATTTTATAATAATATGCAAAGAAGAATACTTTTAGTAGAAGATGAAGAAAATCTTCATGAAGCTATAAAGATGAATCTTGAGTTGGAAGATTACATAGTCACCTCAGTATTTAATGGAAAGGAAGCCATGAAGAAATTTAATCAGGGAAGATATGATCTTGTGATTTTAGATGTTATGCTTCCTGGTGTTAATGGGTTTGATATATGTCAGGCAATTAGATTAGAAAATAAACAAATTCCAATTTTGTTTTTAACGGCTAAAAATGCATCTCATGATAGAATCAATGGTTTAAAGGTAGGGGGAGATGATTATTTAACTAAACCATTTAATCTTGAAGAACTAATATTGAGATCTGCCAATTTGATTAAAAGATCACTAATGACAACCGATAAATCTATTGATCAATATAGAATAGGAGAATTTGTAATAGATTTTAATTCTTTTGAAGTCGTTTCTGAAAATGGGCAAAAGAATAGATTAACAAATCGTCAAATAAAGTTATTGAGATTATTAATAGAAAAAAGTAATCAAGTTGTTAGCAGGCAAGAGATTTTAGAAAAGATATGGGGTTATGATGTTTATCCTTCAACAAGAACAATAGATAATGTGATTCTTGCATTTCGTAAAATTTTTGAAATAAACGTTGAGCCTTTCACTTATTTTAAATCGGTTAGAGGTGTAGGGTATAAATTTACCCCTTAGCAAACCATGCAAAATTTACTTGATTTATCGTGTTGAAATTCACACTCTTCATCCAATAGATTAATAATAAAATTATTGATTAGATACTCCTCGAATTCTATAAATACATTTTCATCTAATGCTGTATTTTTTTTATAATTAAGATATATAATGTTTGACTTTGGATTTTTAAGAGAAACAATAGAAGGATAGATATTTACATCTTTATCAGTAGAATGAAATAAATAGGCATAGGTCATGAGCTGCAGTGCATATTTATGTTTTTTAAAGGTATTAAATCCATTAATTTTAACATCTTCTTTTTGAACAAAACCTGATTTATAATCAATAATTCGAATGCCATTATTTGTTTTATCTATTCTGTCTAGATTACCCTTTATCTTAATTTTTAAATTTTCATATTTAATAAAGTGTTCTAGTTTTTTTTCTACTGCAACCACTTCAAAGTCACCATTTTTAATAATGTTTTTCTTTTCATTTTGCAGATAAATATTTATGCATTTAAAAGCTTGATGATATAAGAGTGCATTCTTGCCTTCTTTAAATCTTCCATCTGGAAATTTTTTATTGAATTCTTCTTGAAGAATAGTAGGGAATGATTGTTGAAAGGCGTCTATTTTTTTAGTTGTAATTATTCCAAGTTCCTTAAATAGTTCTTGAAGTGTATTGTGTATAATTGTTCCCCATGTATTATTTTCAATGGTTTCTTCAATAATAGGTTCTTCTTTTATTTTGAGTAGATATTTAACATAAAAGTCTTTAGGGCATGATAAATAACAATTGATCGATGAAGGTGAGATGCCAGTTTGGAAAAAAGTATGGATTTCGGCAATCGTTTTTTTGTCATTAGAAATAATAGATTGAGACTGCTGATTTTCAGAAAATTTAAAATGTTTTTTTTCTAATAGAATGGCCTTGTGATTATGTTTAATTTCTTTTTCTAATTGATGGATATACCTGCTAGGTTCAGAAGAACCAATTTTACTTTTTTCATTAGTAGAATAAATTAAATATATGTTTTCTGCTCTTTGAATAGACCTGTAGAAGTAATAGCTAAAAATGGCATCTTTTTCAAAAATTCCAGGGATTTTATAATGCTTTTTAACATCGTATGGAAATAATGAATTGTCAAATTCTGAACCTGGCAGACAAGACTCATTGCAGGATAATAAAATTACATTTTTGTAATCTAATACTCTACTTTCTAAAAAACCCATTACTTGTAACCCTTGTAAGGGCTCTCCATAAAACGGAATTTTTATCATTGAAATTTGTTTCAATAATGCTCTAATAATAATTGATTTATTTATGAACTTTTTATCCGAATAATTACTTATATAATTTTCAATTTTTTTTATACTTTCAATTGAAAGTTCAAGAGTGTTTACTTCTATTTTATTGTTGATCTTTACTTTTAAAAAAGTAAAATATTCAATGAGCTGGTTTATAAAATCTATTGGGCTTTTTATTGATTTTAATTTATAGAAAGATAGCAAGTCTTTTGTTTCTTTAAATTCAGTTGTAAATGAATTTAAAGCAATATACTTCCTGTTGCTTTTAATGATTTTTTTCCAATAAGTTGTCTTGTTTAGTGTCTTAGGAATTAACTTATTGAAGATCGGCAGGCTTAATATTTCTTGAAGAAAACTATAATTTATATAATCGCCTTTCCAATATGTATTTTCATTTTTATTGTCTAGTGAATTCAATATTAATTTAATAAGAGCAAAGCTATATGTGTTTTTAATAGTAAATCCCATTGTAATATTTAGCTTATTGACATTTTTAGGGATATTATGTATTAATGGAGTTAATAAGTTTTCGTCAATCAGGTATAATGCAGTAGAACTTAAATTAAGATTTTCTTTTTGAAGGATAGTTGATGCAATATGTATTTGATCTAAATCTGTTTTTGCTTCGTAGATATTTATTTTTTTTTCAGTTGACAGAAAATTATTAGGTATGCTTTGATCCTTAAAAAAGGGAAATTTCCTGTAGAAGTGACCTGCTTCCTGATCTGGGTTTTTTGTATAGTATTGATCTCCATCAAAATAGATGGAGGCAATTTGCTTTTCTAATAAATAATTAATGATGCTTTCTTCAGATTTGCTTAAAGCATTTAGACCAACCAAATAAATTGGTGCTGTAAATTTTTCAGCTTTTTCTTTTATTTTATTTGCTGCTATTCTATAAGCATGTCCTTCGGTTGTATAATTTAATTTATTTAAGTGTTGATGAAAAAGATGATATAATTCTCCTAATTGAGTCCAAAAGTTGGCAAAACTTTTTTGATTTTCTGTCAATTCAGGGTTGTTAAAGCTCCAATTTTCAATATCTTTAATTGATTTAAGATCAAAAAGAAGTTGATCAGCTTTAAGTAAATATTTATCTATTAGGTTAAAATCATTAATGATAATTGGAGCCAAATTTAGAAATAGGTCCAATGATTCAGGATTTTCATTAATCTTTTTATAGCAACTGTACAATTCTAGCTCTGCTTCAAATCCATTGATGACCTCACAGTCAGAAATTTGAATGATAAATTCATTTATTGTAATAATATTAGGCAGGAAAAAAGTTTGATCTAGTTGCTTTGATAATATTTTTTTAAAATAAATTCCAGATCTTCTTGATGGTAAAACAATAGTAATGTCTTTTAGGTCATCTACTTTAATTTCATTAATAATCTTGATGGCAACTTCATCTAAAAATGAGTTTTTATTAGAGTTAATCCTTTTAGTGGCCATTAAAAATTAAAGTATTAAGGTTTTTTTATTATTTCCCAAGTATGATCAGCTAATAATTTTACTGTTGCAATGAATTGATAAGGACAATTCTTTTTACCCCAATCATTTGGGCCTATCATAGATAAAATATAGTTGTCATCTTTAGAATTGTAAAGGTGGTAATAATGTGAAATAATAGGTTCAAATCTAATTTCAGCATTATAAATTCTTTGTGAGATGTCAACCCTTGACTTTAATTTAGTGGCTTGTTTGGCTAATAATTCCATTTGTTCTTTGATCTGCGTGAGTTGAATATCTGTTTGATGTTCCATAGCAGAAATGGACTTATTTTTAATATCACCTTCTTTAGTTGGAATTATAGGCAAGCTTCCACGATGATGACCATAGGTGAGATTATGAGGATTCTCAGAAATATTATCCTTGTCGATAGGGTTTTTAAATTCATTATTGTCCTTGTCTTTTTTACTCATAGTATCAAAGATAAAAAGAATTAAGGATTGTTAGGGTCTGAGAAATCAGGATTATTGATGAAGTCGGAATCTGAGAAAGTAAGTAAAAAGGCTTTTAATTCTGCTCTTTCCTGAGGGTCTAGCTGCACACCTCCAGATTGTGAAAATTCCATTAAAGGATCAATATTAGGAGAATTGTGTTGAACAAGTATACTGTAAAAGTTAATGACTTCATCTAGAGTTTGAAATCTTCCATCATGCATATAGGGAGCACTAAATTCTATGTTTCTTAATGTTGGAACCTTGAATTTAAATTGATCATTGACTAGACCAGTAATTGTCCCTCTTCCTGTGTCAATAGGAAATTCATCTAATCCATTGTTTTTAAAGCTATTGTCTGTTGCTAATATTCCGCCATGACAATGAAAACAATCTCCTCCAGAAAGACTGTTGAATGAATCAAATCCAGCATTTTCTTCTGGAGTGAAATTAGCCTCATTCCTCAACACCTTATCATATTTTGAATTAGTTGAAACCATTGTTCTTAAGAATTGTGCTATGGCTTTTGCAGCATGGGTAGAATCTGGCTCAAATGTAAAGAATGCATCATAGAACATCCTTCGATAATTATTGTCATGTTTAATTTCTTCAAAAAAATGAGACCAGGTTTCATCCATTTCTATAGAATCTAATACAGGCATAATAATCTGTTCTTCTAAAGACAATGCTCTTCCATCCCAAAAGAATTCATTAGCCCAAGCAAGATTTTGGAGTACCATTGCATTTCTAGTACCATTGATTCCATTAATTCCTGTACTTGTTGGATTAGGGTCAGAAAAAGAATATTGTGGCATGTGGCAACTACCGCATGACATTGTGTTATCTCCGCTTAGCTTTTTTTCCCAAAATAGATGCCTTCCTAATAGGATGCCTTCTTCTGTAAGTGGGTTATCTTCTGGATGTATTATTGAAGGAAAATTATCTGGGATATCTATGCTTGTATAGGTGAGATATTGCTCTGGTTGTAGTTCAATACTTTTCCTGCATCCAAAAATAATGCTTAAAAGACAAAATAAACAGATATGAATTAACTTCATCATTATTCTAAATTAGAAAGAATATCATTGTTCTAATGAATTACATAAACAGAATTATTGGCAATTGTAGTAGCTAAAGGTAAGTTATCCATTGTATGCGTGAAATTATCAATACTTAAATCAATGTTTTTAATAAAACCAGCCCAATCAATAGTTAGGTCAATTGAAATTGTTTCTCCTAAAGATACATTATGGTCTATGGAAAGACCTGAAATATTATTAGTAAGACCATCATTGCCAATATGAAAAACAAAGCTTTCGCCAGGTTCTATATTGCCATTGCCATCAATATCAACACGACCTTCCAAAACAATAAATAGATAACTCCAGTCTTGAGGATTCGTCCCCATCTGCCAATGCATACTAGGTGTTTGATAAGATAAAGCATTCGAGCTGATATAGGTAGCGGGATCCATATGATTAGTGATAGGATCAACTCCAATCAATAGATCTACATCGTTTACATAACCAGAAGTAATGGTATTAAATTCGTTCGTTGTGTTTTCAGGAGTGATCAAAGTATAGAAATTAGAAGAATCAATGATAAAACCTGAAGCATCTATGTATCTGGGTTTTCCTAAATAAAAGATGGCTCTGGTAAATTGAATGTCATTTCCATGATCGTCCTGATAAGTAGTGTCTAAATAAAAGGGTTCATTATTAAATATATGATTTAAATGAAGTTGAACTGTTGCTGATGAGTATTCGCAAGTACCATCATTAACTTCTGCGTTTTCATCAAAATTTATTGAAGAGGGGTCAGTACAGCCTTTTTTTTTGCATGATAAATGGAAAACACTAACAATGAGTATTATAATGTAGATAATTCTGTTTTTCATAATTTATAAATATATCTATTAAATAAGACACATTAAATCCTAAAATGGTTGTTCCTTAAAAAATTAGAAAATAATTAGTTTATTCTATTAATTTTAGATGATGCAAAATTCCATGGGCTCTCCTTCATTAAAAGTATACAGGTCATCAGCTGGTTCTGGTAAGACATTTACTTTGGTAAAGGAGTATTTAAAAATAGTATTTGCAGCTAAAAATCCTAATGCTTTCAAAGAGATACTAGCTATTACATTTACCAATAAAGCAGCAAATGAGATGAAAGAAAGGATTATTGATGCCCTTTATAGTTTGAGTAATGGAGATGAGCAATTATTGGAGATTTATGCATTAGAATTAAAATTGAATAAAAAACAGATTCAGGAAAAATCTAAAAAGATACTTTCAAAAGTATTGCATCAATATAGTGATTTCAGTGTTTTCACAATAGATAAATTTACCCATAGATTAATTAGGAGTTTTAGTCAGGAATTAGGCCTGACTTTCAATTTCAATGTAGAGCTTAATGAAAAAGACTTTTTAAATGAATGTGTTGCTAGGTTATTGGAATTAATTGGTAAGAACAAGGACTTAACAACCTATTTGTTTCAATTTATAGAACAGAATTTAGGTGATAGCACTAAATCAAATATAGAAAAGCAATTAGCTGAATTTAAAAATTTGATATTTAAGGGAAATAGAGATGATATATTATTGGATTTTGAACATTTGAGCATTCCTTATTTTTCTTCATTACGGGATCAATTTTATAAAGAATTAATTGAGCTTGATAAAAACAACTTTCAATTAGGGAAAGATTGTTATGACCTAATGATTGAACATGGTATAGACGTAGATTATTTTTATAAAAGGACACAGAGGTTCCCAAAAATATATAATCTATTGAGGAACCAAGATAATTATGATATAAAAGACATAGAAAAATGGGAAGAGTGGTTAGATGAAAATAGGTGGATGGCAACTAAGCTTGACTCCTCAAAAGTGATAGTGTTTGAGTCTGTTCTTCCAGAATTAATTCAAAACACATCTTTAATTATAATAAATGCCAAAAGAATTGTCTTTTTAAGAGAAGTATTAAAATTATTTACAGCTTATTCATTAATTAATCAGTTAGTAAATGAGGTTGAGGTTTATAAAAAAGAGAAAAGTATTTTATTGATCTCAGATTTTAATAGGTTAATAAGTCAAATAATTAGAAATGAACCAGCTTCTTTTATTTTTGAAAGAATAGGTACTCGTTACAAACATTTTTTGTTTGATGAATTTCAAGATACGTCTATTAGACAATGGAGTAACTTAGTTCCACTAGTACATGAATCTTTATCTAAGGGAGGAGTTAATTTGTTGGTGGGAGATGCAAAACAGGCAATTTACAGGTGGAGAGAAGGTGATGTTGATCAATTTTTAGATTTACCCAAAATAGATGAATCAATCCCTTTTTCTGAAGATATTAGCCAATTGTTTAAGAATTACTTTTTTGCAGATCAGCTAAATGTGAACAGAAGATCACTTCCCGAAATTATTAATTTCAATAATTGGTTATTTGCTGGGTTATTGTCAAAAATTTCTTTGACTAAAATTGCTGAAGCATATAAAAGCCATGAACAACAAACATTTAGAAATGGTGCTGGTTATGTAGAATGTATAGTTTGCACAGATAAAGTGGATCATTTTAATTTTAAATTAAATTATTTATCAGATGTAATCAAAAGATGCTTAAAAAATGGTTATTCGTTTAAAGATATTGCTGTAATTGTTAGGAAAAATAAAGAGGGAACCGAGGTAGCACATTTTTTGCAAAACCATGATTTTCCAGTAGTTTCAGGTGAAAGCATTGTTTTGAATTCATCTTTTGATGTAGTACTATTAATAGATGCTATTAAGGCATTAGAGTTTGATGATGAACACAGCAAGCTTAATGTAATTCAGTCATTGTCTAATGAAAATCTTACAGGATTATATTTTTCCTATTTATTTGATGCAAATAACACTTATAATCGAAAAATTGATCTTTTAAGGTTTTTAAATGATCTAGTTCCAAGTTTTATTCACCAAGAGTATAGGCCTTTAGATCTATCAGAAAAAATATATTATATACTGAGAACTTTTAAGATTAATCAATTCTCTCCATATATAGAGCGTTTCTTAGATTTATTATTCGATTTTATTCAAAAGAATGGAGCTACTATTAAAGGATTTATTGAATATTATGATAAAGAAGCTGAAAGAACTTCCGTAGATATAGGAAGTCAGGATGCCATTCAAATTATTACTGTACATAAATCTAAGGGGTTACAATTTCCCGTAGTTATCATGCCTTTTGCTTCCTGGCCTGATAAGGAGAGGTCAAGTAGAGAATTAATATGGGTTCAAAGTGAAGAGTTAAAAGACAAGGGAATTAATACATTCATAGGTAATAATGATGAACAAAGCTTAAAGAGATTAAATAAACATAGTTTATTTCTAGAAGAAAAAGAACAATTGATTTTTGATAATTTGAATTTATATTACGTTGCTTTTACAAGGGCTCAGGATAGGTTATATATGAGTTTAGGGCCATCTCCAAATAATATTTTGAAACCTAATGTTAAAGATTTGATAATGGAACAAATTATAGCTGATGAGAATTATGATCCTGAGATTAATTTATTTTCTATGGGAGAGGAAAAAGACACTTTAGATAAGAAGGTGAATTCCGATTCATTATATGATTATTCTAATGAAATACAAGCTAATAAATATGACCTTGCTCTTAGCTTAGATAAAAATAATTCTATAGTAGCTCAATCGGGTCAACAATTATTTGGAATATTATTACATCAAGCTTTGGAAAAAGTGATATATGATTTTAAGCCAGCAATTAATAATATTAAGACATTAATAAATCAACACAAGATCAGTAATGAATTAGCATCAGAATTAATTAGAACAATTGAGCTAATAAAAAACAATAAGGAGCTTGAAAAATTCTTCAGCAAAGAATATCAAGTTTATAATGAAATAGAAATTTCATGTAAAGGGGGAAGAATTTTTAGAATAGATAGGTTATTGGTTAAAAATAATAAGATTACCTTGATAGATTATAAAACAGGAATACCTAAAGAAAAAGATCAACAACAGTTAAGAGAATATGTGAGTTTAATAAAAGAAATTGGATATACTGTAAAAGAATGTTTCTTAATTTATCTTCCAGAATTAAGAATTGAAAAAGTAGTTTTATAAATTTAAATGTATGTTAGATGATATAAGAGGGAATATTAAATTAAAAAGTTATGTGTCTTATGTTTTTATAGGATGCATGATTATTGTAACTGTATTGTCAATTACATATCCTAATTTGAAAGAATTATATGGAAACAATGGTAAAATAGGTTTAAATTATTTAATTAGAGCGACCATTCCATTTCAACATGGTTTTTCAGATATATCTGCAATCATTCATTTAATTATCAATCTAATTTTTTTCTGGTTTTTTGGAACATTTATTGAAAAGATCATAGGCTCTTTTAGGTTTTTGATATTAACTGGTTTGAGTTTCCTTGTTTATCTAATTTTTCATAGAGTAATGTTGTCATATGGTCAAGGGTTTAGTCCAATAATTATGACATATGCTGGATTTATTTTTATGATTTTGAATCAAAGTAAATATTTAAAAACAAAGAGTGCATTTGAAGATTATTATAGATTGCTTGTAGGATTAGAAATCATCATTTGGCTAGTTATACCTTTTATAATGATATTTATACCTATATACTATGATTCTGACAGTAATTTATTAGATGCTATTTTTCTTGGGAATATTTTCCATATAATTGGAGGTTTGATAGGGCTTATTATGGGCTATTTTTATAAAGGGTATATTAAAGAAAAATTATTACAACAAATGAGGAAGAAATACATTACGCATTCTCTATTGGACAGGTACTCTTTTTTACTAGCAATGGCATTTCCTTTGTACTTAATAATAATATTCTTTATAAATCCTATTTAATAAACTGATTAGGATAGTCAGTTATTAGGGCATCAATTCCTATTTTTTTTAGCTCATTTCCTGTTTCAACCTCATTTACTGTCCATGCATAAATATGAATTCCATCTTTATGTGCTATTTTAATAGTCTCTTTATTTATCAATGGATAATATAATCCTAGAGCATAGGGTTTGAAATTGAGAAATGATAAACATTTCTTAAAATTATTCAATGGATTATATTCAAGATAAATATACTTTTGATCAGGCATAATTTTATTAAGTGAATTCAATATTTCAGAATCAAAAGACATGAAAATGATGTTCTCTAGATATTCATATTCTTTTAATTCATTTAGAATGATCTCTGCATATGCTTTAGGGTAAGGTTGATAGATTCCGTAATTTTTTTCTGAAGATTTGATTTCAAATAGAATGACTGGATTGTGTTCTTTAAGGTCATTTAATGCTTCTTTTACTGTGGGTTTTGTAACAGATGCTAATTTTTGATATGGAAATTCTTTATTGAAAATATTACCACAGTCATATAATCTAATCTCATCTGTAGTCATTTCATAAATGTTTAGACTATTAGATGGATTATTGGTAGTGTCAATTTTTTTACAATAGCTAATGTCAATATAAGGTTCATGAGAAATAATTAGTTCATGGTCTTTATTAACAACAACATCCCACTCTATACCATTAACACCTAATTCTATTGCTTTTTTAAATGAAATAATTGAATTTTCTGGTAATAAACCCCTACATCCTCTATGACCAAATATTTTCACTTCTTGTGCTGGATTTTGAAAGCAAATTAATACAATTGCATTAATAGTGAATATTAGTTTTAATATTTTAACTGAACGATACTTAATTAAATAAATAGATACTTCCATTATAAGAATTCCCTTTAACATCAATTGTGTAAAAATAAGTGCCTGCTGGTACTTTTTCTCCTACACTTGTCCTTCCGTTCCATTTAAGGTTATTGCCTGTAGATATGAATAAAATTTGTCCCCATCTGTTATAGATCTTAAGATCTACACATTCATAGATCCTTCCAGGAACTTCCACTACAAAATGATCGTTCTGCCCATCACCATTGGGAGTAAATACATTAGGGATCT